>ERZ773216.147-NODE-147-length-94337-cov-19.805594_pt1 | contig 94337 bp, 79 predicted proteins | sample MGYA00511259_ERZ773216 | MGnify/ENA primary metagenome ERZ773216 (study PRJEB29015, sample SAMEA2737764) | human gut metagenome | biome: human gut; feature: human-associated habitat; material: faeces | place: China | collected 2012 ... | reverse complement strand
ATCACTAATCGACGGAATGAAAAGCTCTCACTTTGACTTGTACTATTTATATTCTGACACCAAATAATGTATCATTGTTGCAGGGAAAGAACGGACTCTTTGTGGCAATGCCGTCCTATAAGACGAAACAGACCGATGAACAGGGGAAGAGTATCTATCAGGATATCTGCTTTCCGGTAACGAAGGAATTTCGGGAAAAGCTGTATGGAGCAGTGAGAAAGTCCTTTGAAGAGAGCAAGGAAAAGCAGAAAAGCGGTGACGGTAAGGAACAGACGGAACCAAGTGCTGGGCGTGATGGCTGGCAGGAGGCGAGAGATACACCGTTTCGATGAGGAAAAAAAAACGATATTATTTTAATAGGAAGTAAGTCAAACAGTTAGATAGGGCAGGCGATGTGATGAAATGACGGATCCTGCCGATCAGTTTTGGAGGTGCAATATTATGAAAAAGATTATCACAGAAAAAATGTTGGAAGATTATAAAATTTATCTGTATGAACAGGAAAAAAGTAAAGCTACTATACAAAAATATATGTGTGATTTGAAAAAGTTAATAGAATTTGTGGATAACAGAGAATTGGATAAGATGCTCATTATTCAATATAAAGAACATTTGAGGGAGAATGCAGATTATAAAACAAGCAGTATTAATTCTTTTTTGGTTGCAGCAAATCGTTTTTTTGAGTTCTTGGGATGGTATGAACTTAAGGTCAAAACGTTTAAATTGCAAAAAGAAGTGTTTCTGCCGGAAAACAGGGAATTATCAAAGCAGGAATATATGAAATTAGTGAAAACAGCTATGGATAGAGGAAAAGTTCGGTTGGGAATGATTATACAAACGATATGTGCAACAGGAATTCGAGTAAGTGAGTTATCTGCAATCACGATTACTTCTGTAAAAAGGGGGATGGCAACTATATATAATAAAGGAAAAGAGCGGCAAGTATTAATTCCAAGAGATTTGCAGGTACGTTTACTGCGTTATATTCGGGTGGAGGGAATAAAGAAAGGTATGGTTTTTCAAACCTCAAGAGGAAATGCAGTCGATCGCACATGGATCTGGCGTGAAATGAAAAAGCTTTGCAGCGATGCCGGAATAGACCAAGACAAGGTGTTTCCACATAATCTACGTCATTTATTTGCAAGAACATTTTATTCCTTATATAAGGACATTGCCAAACTTGCAGATATTTTGGGACATAGCAGTATAGAAACAACAAGGATATATCTTAAAGAATCATACAATGAACATCGAAAACAACTAGAGAATATGAATTTGCTTGTGTGTGATTGAAGTCTACATAATGATTATTATATAGATAGAATGCAACGTTTTTATTGACAATCACGATATTTAAAAAGCTCCGTCATCAAATGTATAATTCAATAACTATCATTTGGAAATACTTCGCACAAAAGCTTTTTTTGTCCACTGTTGTATAGAATGCGACTCTCGTCATTCCATTTCAACAATTTCATATCATGAAGCAAAAATGTAAAAATCTGTTGTCAGAATATGCTAAACAGTGCATATTTCTGTCGAATCAAACTGGTAACATTATATCATTTTAGAATATTTTATGCAACTAATATTGTGTGATTTTCATTTTTTCTATTATTGTACGCATTGAGTGTGTGTTTGAGCGTGTTTTCAAACCATAATAATCATTATGTGGATGTTGCATATAACCAGAAGGGAGGACTAATAATGAGTCAACAAGTTGTAGAACTCAATTGCCCTGGTTGTGGGGCGAGAGTAACGACTGCTCAGAAAGAGTGTGATTGGTGTCATAAACCGATTGTTATTTCTACATTTAATAGTGTATATTCGATGTCAATGCCGGAAGTTAATAAATATACTGGTGTCTATCGAAAAGCACTTACAGAAAATCCAGGTAATACAGAACTGAATAAATCCATTGCTATGTGTTATTTAAAATTAAAAATGTATGATAAGGCATTGGAAGCATTTGAAAAGACTATAGAAGATAATTTTGACGATTCAGAAAATTACTTTTACGCTGCCATTTGTTTACTTAACGGTAAAAAGGCATTCCTTAATCAAAGACCTACCATTGATAAAATTTTAGAATACCTAAATGCAGCACTTATGATTGAGTCGAAAGGAATTTATTACTATTTTATGGCTTACATAAAATATGATTATTTTGAAAGAAAGCATTTCCGTACATCACCTAATTACGTGGATGCACTTCAAATGGCTAATGAAGCTGGTTTATCGGACTTTGACATTGAACAACTATACATAATCCTTAATGTTGCTCGTCCGGATTGTATCTAATTTTAATCATAATACGTTGCCACAGGCGTATTACGATATATAACCCATTATTTAATTATGAGGAGGATAAAGCAAATGGGATTTTTATTATTTATTGTGATTGTTGTTGCAATTCTTTATTACACAAAGGTCTACAATTCTCCAAACGCAAAAGCTGTTAGAGCTGTTTGTGAAGGAAAAACACCTGAGCAGCAGAAAGTTATTGAATATTTCTGTAAAGAAGGCTGTATGACCAAAACAATTGATGACGAGGAATATCTTTCCATGATAAGAGCTAAACGTGATTCTCTAAATCTTCGCCAGAAAGCTCTGAATAAAATCGGATTGGATGAAGATGAAGTAAGTGAAATTCCGCCTGCTTCATTTGAAGGTTTCGTGTATAAAAACGCATATGCAAAAAAACGTGCAAATGGTGACTGGGTAAGTTCTTCTTATCAGGTAGCATGGCTATTCTTTAGTTCTTCTCAGATTTACATTTACAGGTATACGTTCAACATGGATGAGGACAAAAAGAGCGAAAGCACCGATGAGTTTTTCTACAAAGATGTCACATCTTTTTCTACCAGCTCTGAAACAGAAACTGCACATCGCCTGGGAGATGAAAAGTTTGAAGTTGAAACCAACAAGTTTAAGATGGTTGTTCCAGGGGATAAAATTTTTGTTTCTATGGATGGTGTATCCGATTCTGAAGATATTATTCAGGCTATGAAACAGAAGCTGAGAGAAAAGAAAATGTAATTGCACTGCACCGAACCTGTTTACTGGGGCAAAAATAGCAGCAAGTGGTCTCTGTTTTGTGGCAAACAGAGGCTTGCTTTTTTTAGGAGAAATTAATGAACACGAAAAAAATCCTTCATTACATAAACAATCCAGAGACCAATAAATTAACTGCACCTGAAAATAAATTATACCGTCCGGAAATTCATTTCGGAAAAGCAGCGATTGTAACGATATCAACTATCTGTTTAACCTTATTTGTATCTTGGTGCATCACTTTAGTTTTTATTCATCAAGAAACATATAACGCAGAACAAAATAGTCGACAGGCGATTTTTATATCAATTTACTGGAAAGTTCAGATCTTGGTACTGTTGTTGACTTTAAAATATATTTTTATATGGCTTATCAGGGTTTATCAGCGGTATGCAAAATCAGAAACCAGATTACGTTGTTGTTACACTCCAAGCTGTTCAGAATATGCGATTTTAGCACTAAAAAAATATGGCTTAATATTTGGCAGCATTAAAGCAGTAAAACGGCTATTGCGATGCGGTCCTCCTGGCGGCATTGATTACCCTTAATACAAGGAGGTACTTATGGAAAACTATATCGAATTAATTGAAACAAATAATGGTGAATTTATTAGTGCTTCTGCCTTGGAAGTTACATCTATACCAAAAATATCAATCTTGTTCGAGATATGCCATCAAAAAGCAATACTGATTCAAAAGAATATAGTTCAATGGTAGATGCCTTAGAAAAAGCTAATGTTGAGTACCGTTCTATTCAATTAGCTGAACAAGGTAGAACTGAACAGGATATCATCAATCGTCTTAGTGGTGGAGATATGACTAAGGGCTCTTGTTCCTCTTTAGCTCTTGCTTATGCAGGTAACAAAGCAGGATATGATGTTTTGGATTTTAGAGATGGCGATAGCCGTGTGTTCTTTTCGTCCAGAAGTTCTATTCAAACAGTCGCAGACATGCCCGGTGTTAACTCAACAGTTTTGCAAGGAACGAATGATATTGCAACTGCCAACCAGTTGCTTTCAGGTATTCAGGCTGGAAAAGAATACTATTTAGCAACTGGCGGACACGCTGCAATAGTCAAGCGAGACGGAAATGGATATCAATATCTGGAACTCCAACATCCTTCCAACGGTAATGGTTGGCATAGCTTGAGTGATTATATACTTCGCCAAAGATTTGGTTGCAAAGATTCAAGACCTTATGAGTGTTCCAGTTATTTAATGGATGTTGACTCTCTGGCAAATAGTTCCGAATTTCGGAACCTTTTGGGATATATTAACACTGCGGCATCAAGTCAAAAGAAAGGAGTATATGGAAATGTCCGATGAAAAAAAAGTATTAAAATTTGAGTGGGTAGACAATCCCGATCAAATTGGCGAAAGGAATTTCACATTTGATGGGGAAAAAATTTTTAATCTTTTTCAAGATTATCCACATGAGTTGACTGAAGAGCAAAAATCTCTCTTTGACAAAGAAAATCCATTTTGGGCTGACTTCTTCAAGGATAGGAACTGATAAAATAATAGAAAAAGGAGGATATAGTTAATGGGACTTTTTAGTAAGAATTCAAATGAAGCTGCTTATGTTGGCGGCAGCAAACATTGGGCTGATGTCATTAAAAACAGCGGTTCTGGTGAATTACTAATCTGGCGGCAGCCGGAAGAAGATTTTAATACAAATTCTACCTTAATCGTAATGCCTGGTGAAGAAGCAATCTTCATTAAAGGGGGGACGGTGGAACAGGTTTTTGAAAATGGTACTTATAAGTTGTCTACTGAAAACTATCCTTTCATTAGCCGACTTCGTAATGCATTTACTGGTGGCATCAGTACATTCAATTGCGTGGTTTACTTTGTTCGCAAAGCTGACAGTCAAGAAATTCGTTGGGGAACCGAAACTCCTATCCAGGTAAGAGATAAAGTTTGGGGAATCAGAACTGACGCAAAAGTTCGTGGCGCCTACAAAGTTCGTATCGAAAATCCTGTAACATTTTTGGAAAAACTGATTGGTAATAATATTCCATTCCAGCTTCAAGGCGAGTTGGACAAATATTTTGCCAGCGAGTTCCAGGGCAAAATTAAATCTGCTGTATCAAAGTTTTTGAACAGTTTACAGCAAGAACTTATTGGCATTGATGCCTATATGGATGAACTGTCTGAGCAGATTGAACCGTATATTGATGAAGTTGTCTCTGACTACGGTTTGAAGTGTGTTAAGTTCTCCTTAGCAGGTTTGGATATCGATAACAGCAAATATGATGTTATTGATGAATCCCAAATTGCCGCTATCAGTAAAGGCAAACTTGCACAGGGCGACAAAGCTGCCATGGATGTTCTTGGTGATAATTGGGGAAAACAGCAAGCTGCGAACATTTTAGGTGACCTGGCAAGGAATCCTGGTGCTGGTGGTATGGGAGCAATGGGAGCTGGCATGGGTATGGGCATGGCAGCTGGAAGTGTTTTTGGTAACATGGCAAACCAGATGTTCGCTCCAATGAATCAAAACATAGGACAGCAGCCTGTTACACCACCGCAACAATCTCCTGCTTCTGTTTCTGGGCGTTTTACACCTAAGGAAGCTGGCAACGCAAAATCTAATACTGTGGTTTCTGATGATCCAATGGAAGTATTAGACAAATTAAAAAAATTACTTGATGCAGGCCTTATTGAACAAAGCGAGTATGATTCTAAAAAAAGAGAAATTCTTAGCAGAATGTGAGGTGACAAAGTTTGAAACAAATATGTAGAGGGCATCCAAGAAATAAAGGACATAGCAAATAAACCGCCTAAGCAGCCGGTTTTAAAAATTGAATATATACACAACACCTAATCAGGTAACAGGAACAACATCATCTTTGATAATGTAGCCTCGTTGCTTCATTAAATTAAGTGCCTGTGAAGTAGTCAATATTTTTGATTCATTCACAGGTCGCGACTCAAGAAAGCCTTCAGGCGTATATGTTTTTAAATTTGTGAGTATGTGCCAGATAGCGGTCAGGATCATACGACAGATGGCGATGATAGCTTTCTTGTGACCACGACGTGCTTTGATACGTCGATACCGGGTAGTAAATTCAGAATGTTTCTTGGATTTGATCAAAGCATTTGCAATCTGCACCAAAACTGGTTTAAAATAAGAACCAGCACGGGAAATCCTAGTGGACTTAATCTTGCGATTGCTTTGGTCGTTACGAGGGCAACATCCTGCCCATGAAACGAGGTTTTTGGCTGTGGGGAAGACAGACATATCACCACCGATTTCAGAAAGCACCTGGATAGCAGTCATTGGGTTTTTATCGAAACCGGGTATGGTTCGGATAAGATTAAGGACTCTTTCGTATTTTTCACTAAGGCGAAAGATTTCCCGTTCTACTTCTGTTTTGTGCGTTTCTAATTCATCGATGTGATTCAGGCATTGCCTAAGCTTTACTGCCTGTTCTTCAGAGATGGCACCATCAACAGCAGCCTGTATTTCTTCAATAGGAGTTTTACATCTGCCATCCACAAAAGGTGTTACATCAAAAGTTTCCCCAGGGTGTTGTAAAATTTGTTCCGTAATAGAACGGGACGATTTGCCAAATATATCAGAAAAGACATCGTCTAATTTTAAGTTCGATACAGTAAGACAGTTGTGAGCACGATTTTTCTCACCGGTGATCATACAGGTGAGCTTGAAACGGTATCTTACCAGATCTCTTAATTCACGGATGTCAGAAGGTGGGATAAAGGATGGCTTTACCATTCCACACATATATAAGTCACAGATCCATCTGGCATCCTTACGGTCAGTCTTGTTGCCTTTTTGGGGCTTGGTATATTTGGGATGGGAAAGAGTAACCCAGATGTTATTCTTTTCCAAAACATTAAAAACGGGGATCCAGTACTTACCGGTAGATTCCATACAGACATCCGTACAGTTGTATTTGGAAAGCCAGTCACACAACTCTTGCAGGCCTTTTGTAAAGGAAGAGAAGCAGGCTTCTTTATACTCAGTACGTTTCAAGGAATCAGTAATACCGATACAGGCATAGATCCAGGTTTTGTGGACATCAAGACCACAACAGTTATTTTTTAGGATTTTAAAAGACAAAAAAGTACCTCCTGATGATTTATAGTTATAAAACTGACAGTGACTGGTCATCCGGCAAAATCGAGTCGACTTTGGAAGAGATAAAAAATGCGAGGTCGCCGCTATACAGCCCCGCCACTCACCTCCACGTGTTCTGTAGTGTGTCAGTCTTATCAAAGAATTATATCAAGAGAAATATAGATTAGAAAAGCGAAAATCAGCCAAGGTGTTTCATGACGCATTGGTGGCTTTCGCAGAAAGGCGGACTATAAGAATGAAAAAGAAAAAAATTTTATGGATTATTCTTGATCTTATCTTTCTTGTAATCTTTAACATGGTGTTTTTTGTTATTAGCGGTATAGTGCATCCAACATCCGTTTGGATCTCTTATGGTTTTATCCATCTTGCATATATAACGCTATTGATTACACCTAGATTGATTAGAAAAAGCAGTAGTTCATCAGTGTTTGGATTTGCATTATATTCCATCTCTTCTACCTATTTTCTGGTTGAGTTTATTATTGGAATAATATTTATATTTGCAAAACCAGGTTCATACAAAGTCAGCTTAGTTGTTCAAATTATTATTTTCGGAATTTATGTAGCTATACTAATTTCTCATATGATTGCAAATGAATATACTGCTGATAATATTGAACGTCATGAGTTGGAATTACAATATGTCAAAAATTGTTCGACACATCTTAAAAGCATTATGAATCAAGTTGAAGACAAAAATATTAAGAAAAAAGTTGAAAAAGCCTACGATACTCTTCATAGCAGCCCTGTCAGATCCAACAATGCAGCCAGAAATTATGAGCTCACTGTAATGGATTTAATTGAGATATTAGAGCAAAATATTGAACAGAATGATTTAATTGTGGCGTCAACAACTCTTGATAAAATTCTAAAAAATGCTGATGAAAGAAATCGTAGAGTACGGTTAGAAAACTAAACTATCAATTTTAATTATAATTTAATTAACTGTGCGATTGTGCTAAACAAAGATTAATGACATTAGTTCTTGTCATGGTAAAAGACGAGGAGTAGAAAAACAGCATGATATTTAATATTGTGCTGTTCTTTTTTTGTTGACAAACCATTCAATGAGTGGCAGATTAAAAATGCAAAGAAACCACACAATGAATGGTAAAGGGAGGTGGCGTAGATGAGACAAAGAGAGATATTAAATGCTGCAAAGGAGCAGGCAGGGATGACACAGAAAGAGTTTGCTAAATATTTTGGTATTCCTTTAAGGACCGTAGAGGGATGGTATACCGAAAAGCGGGAGATTCCCGATTATTTGCTTCGTTTGATGTTATATCGGTTAGAAGTAGAGCATAAAGTGAGTAACCTCATGCAGTATGTACCATTTCCGGATGAGAAGTAGATGCCAATAGACAATTAGAAGTTCATTGGTGGGGAAAGGATGGGTGATCAGTATGACAAGAAAGATAACATGGTTCTTACTGTTGTTTGCAATCGTGCTCTGTATTCCACAGACTGTCTCTGCAAAAACAAAATGGAAACTATCTGCCACTTCTAAAAATATACAGGTGGGAAAAACAAGTAAATTGACCGTAAAAAGTGTTCCGAAGAAGGCGAAGGTCAAATGGAAAAGCAGTAAGAAATCTGTGGTAAAGATCATAAAGACCGGTAAGAAATCAGTGAAGGTGAAAGCCTGCAAGTCGGGAACAGCGTATGTTACCGCAAGGTACAAAGGAAAAACAAAGCGGTGCAGGATCAAAGTAACTGCAAAGAAACAAGCTGCTCCCCAAGCGGATATTCCGAGACTGAATGCGACATCAGTAGACATTTACCATGTGGATGATGCATTGAAACCATATATGACAGTAGATCTGGCACATAGGACAACTTTTCAATTTCAGGTCATCGGAACAAAACTGGAAGTGGAGAAGTGGAAAGTGTCTACAGAATCCGGATTAGTAATATCCGATGACGGTCTTCTGACAACGGTTTGGGGACCAGGGTACGGCACACCATATCTGACAAGTACGGTAACAGCAATACTGGAAAACAATCAACGGCTGACAGCCACGGTAAGAGTATATGCAGAAAGTAACTTTTATGTTGATCAAGTGCTGACTGTATTTGAACAAAAGTATATTACTTCTTCTATGACAGGTAAGGAAAAAGTGGAGAGGGCAGCAGCTTACATCGGTGAGACAACGGACTATCAGGTAAATCAAAATAACTGGCAAATGCTATTACTTGGAGGAAAGGGAGACTGTCAGGCAAGTCGTGTTTTACTTGCCTATATGTGTAAATACATGGGCATTAAAGCGGAGCCATGTGGAGAGTTTGAGTATCATGGAGAAACTTTAGTCAAGGTAGATGGAACATATTATATTGTCATCACCGGATTTGATGAACCACGTCCTAGGCGGTATGTGATCACGAAGATAACCGACCAGAGCCAGTTGCAGAAGATTATGGACGATAATAATCTGAGTCCGGCGATGTTTGATTAAAGCTGCATAGGAACAACATGGAAAGCAATTTTATGAGAGAGGAGATTAGAGCAATGGATAAGAAAGATATAAAGAATATATATCGTGGAGATATTATTTGGGTGGATTTGGGAGAATTTCCCGGCAGTCATAGACAATCTGGGAAAAGACCATGTCTGGTTGTCAGTACAGATAAAGGAAATGGTCCGGTATATACAGTAATGCCGGGAACCAGCAAGCAGGAAAAGAAGGCATTTCCGGTACATGTGACAGTATTTCAGAAGGATGTTTTTGGAAGGCTTGGAAAGACAACGGTTTTCATGGCAGAGCAGCTTGTAACAATAGATGACCGGCAGATTTTAATGAAAGCAGGGCATATTCCAGAGCAATCAGACATCATGCAAAAAATCAACGACCTTTTAAAGCGTCAGTTGGGTTTGGGAGAGTGATGAGATTGGAATCAGATAATATGAACATTCCAATATGGGAAAAAGCGATGTTGACTAAACAAGAAGCTGCATTATACAGCCATATCGGAATCAACAAGCTTGAAGAAATGTTAAAAGTTCCAAATTGCCCATTTGTTTTATATGTTGGAAAGAAAAAGCTGATAAAACGCAGGGAATTTGAAGAATATTTGTCCGAGCAGATCGAAATATAGGATTTTACATTTGAGCCTCTTTATGATATGATTAAATTTGAGTATTGAGGCTCTTTTTGTGTGAAAGGAGCTGCAATATGGGTAAAAACCTAAAAGGAAAAGAGCTTGGTCTGGGAATAAGCCAAAGAGAAGATGGCTACTATGTTGGAAGATATACGAATAAATATGGGAGGCGTGTTCAAAAATTATTCCTAAAGCTTCAAGAGTGCAGACAGTGGCTGGCTGACTCCGCATATCGCGATGAACACAGCAATATGGATTTCCCAGAGGAAATGACGGTTGATTCGTGGTTTGAGTATTGGATTTCGATGAAGAAGAGAACTGTTCGACCAAATACAGTTCGAAACTATACGGAACGATATCACCGCAATATTAAACCGGTTATAGGGAAAAAGATACTGGGGAGTGTGAATACCATTCAATGCCAGACGGTTATGAATCGTATGGCGGATGAAGGCTATCGCACTTCAACAATCTATCAGGCGCGGATTACATTGTATAATATGTTGGATTATGCCTATCAGAATGATGTGATCAAGAAGAATCCATGTAACAAGATGGTTCGTTTTGACATAGGTAAGCCTTCTGAAAAGAAAGAGGCATTGACATTACAGTATCAGCGTGAGTTTTGCAATGTGATCAAGGGAAATGCATACGAGTATCAGTACCGTTTCCTGTTACAGACCGGTCTTCGTACCGGAGAGTTGGTAGGGTTGAAATGGTCAGACATTGATATGGATCGCCGTACCATGACGATAAGGCGCTCTATGGAGTATCGCCATTCTACAAAGGAATGGAGGATTGGTGAACCGAAAAGCAAGGCGGGATATCGAACGATACCATTGACAGAGGAAGCCGTTGAAATCTTGAGACAGCAAAAGATGAAAAATAATGCGCTCAAGGTTACGGTGATGGAGTGGTCAGAGTTTGTATTTCTTTGCAGAAAAGGAACACCGGTTAAGAACAGCACATATGATACGATGCTGTTCAAGCTATGTGATAAAGCGAAGATTCCCAAGTTTTCCATGCATGTGCTGCGACATACGTTTGCAACCAGATGTATTGAAGCTGGAATGAAACCTAAAACATTACAGACAATCTTAGGTCATTCCAATATTGGGATCACCATGAACCTTTATGTACATACAACAGAAGAACAAAAACAAAAAGAAATCGACCAGATTGCGGATGCTTTGAAAGTGGTTTAATTTTTTTTGCTCTCAAAAATTGGTACATGATTGGTACGTTAACCAAAATTTTTGAGGGCAGAAAAATTGCTGTCTCGAAAAATTGGTACATAAATTGGTACATAAACGAGATGCCAAAACTCGCAAACCCCGTAAAATCAAGGTTTACAAGAAAGGAAAGATAGAAAATGAAACTAGGAATTGTTGGTCTTCCTAATGTAGGAAAAAGTACACTATTTAATTCATTAACCAAGGCAGGAGCAGCAGAGGCTGCCAACTACCCATTCTGCACGATCGAGCCAAACGTTGGTATCGTGCCTGTTCCGGACAAGCGCTTGGATGTTTTGGCAGAGATGCATCATTCCGCTAAAGTAGTACATGCTACAATTGAGTTTGTGGATATTGCCGGATTGGTAAAGGGAGCATCTAAGGGTGAAGGTCTTGGTAACCAATTCTTGGCTAACATCCGTGAGGTTGATGCAATCGTTCATGTGGTTCGCTGCTTTGACGATACTAACATCGTGCATGTCGATGGCAGTGTTGACCCGGTTCGTGATATTGAGACGATCAACTTGGAGTTATTGTTCTCTGATATGGAGATTTTGGAAAGACGCTATGCTAAGTTGGTAAAGAGTGTCAAAAATGACAAGACCCTTGTAAAAGAGACGGAATTGGTTGAAAAGTTAAAGAAGCATATGGAAGATGGCAATTTAGCTAAGACTTATGAGCCGGAAGATGATGATGAGAAGGAATTGCTTGAAAGCTTTAATTTGCTGACTTACAAGCCAACGATCTATGCTGCCAATGTTGCGGAAGATGATCTGGCAGACGATGCTGCATCCAACGAATATGTAGCAAAGGTTCGTGAGTTTGCAAAGCAGGAAGGCTCTGAGGTGTTTGTGATCTGTGCTCAGATCGAGCAGGAGATTGCAGAGTTAGAAGATGATGAGAAGAAAGAATTTCTTGAGGATTTAGGTTTATCAGAGTCCGGATTGGATAAGCTTATTACAGCAAGTTATAACTTGCTGGGATTGATCAGTTATTTGACGACCGGACCGGATGAGAGCCGTGCTTGGACGATCGAGCGGGGAACGAAAGCTCCGCAGGCAGCAGGAAAGATCCATACAGATTTTGAGCGTGGATTTATCCGTGCAGAAGTTGTCAGCTACGACAATCTGGTAGAGCAGGGAAGTGAGAATGCAGCTAAGGAAAAGGGATTGGTGCGTTCCGAAGGAAAAGATTATGTAGTACAGGATGGAGATGTTATCTTGTTCCGTTTTAACGTATAAGTGACAAGCGAAGGTTGAAACAGAGGGAAGAATGGAGAAGATTATGGATATACGATTTCCACATTTGGGGATTGAAATTGCACATTTGGGGCGGTCGATCACGATAGGCGGATTTTCGATCGCATACTATGGCATGATTATTGCACTCGGCATGATTCTTGGCTTTTTGATGGCGAGCTGGCAGGCAAAACGCACCGGACAAAATCAGGAATTGTATTTGGACCTGGCAGTATGGGATATTATTTTTGCGATCATAGGAGCAAGAATTTATTATGTCGTGTTTAGCTGGGATTATTATGCTAAACATCCGGGTGAGATATTAAATACAAGGGGCGGCGGACTAGCTATTTATGGTGGTGTGATCGCAGGAGTGATCACGACGTTGATCTTTGCAAAAATTCGTAAACAGTCTTTCTTGTGTTTGGTGGATACGGCCTGTGCCGGACTTTTGGTGGGACAGATCATTGGTCGATGGGGCAATTTCTTTAACCGAGAGGCGTTTGGCAGTTATACGGATGGCTTATTTGCGATGCAGATCCCAAAAGATGCGGTAGCACCGGCGAATATCACGCATGCGGTCAACCAACATTTGGTGACGATTGGCGGTACGCAGTATATTCAAGTGCATCCAACATTTTTGTATGAATCCGTATGGAACCTCTTGGTCCTTGTCATCATTTTGGTTGCCACACCACATAAAAAATATAATGGTCAATTATTTTTACTGTATTTGGCAGGATATGGTCTGGGACGGTTTTGGATCGAAGGATTACGTACAGATCAGTTGATGCTGTTTGAAAGTGGAATTGCAGTATCACAGCTTCTTTCGGGAGTTTTATTCCTGTTTGCCGTTGGAATGTTGATCTTTAAGGCAAAACAAACGCAAGCAAAACAAACACAATAGAATAACGTGATAAGTTGTAAAAAGATCTCAAAAATTACAATTGAGATCTTTTTTTGTCCTTTTTTACATACTTTTATAAAAAAATACTTGCAATATTCCCAAAAAAGCGATAGAATTTTAGGAAAAGTGGGGTGAAGTGGGGGAAGGTGGTTAGAAAAACCTAAAAAGTGGTGAGAAGTGATTTTGTGAGACCGCTGCAAGTTCAACTGGGGAGTTGATGAGACCGCTGCAAGTTTAACTGGGGAGTTGATGAGACCGCTGCAAGTTCAACTTGGGAGTTGATGAGACCGCTGCAGGTTCAACTGGGGAGTTGATGACGCAACTGCAAGTTCAACTGGGGAGTCGATGACACAGCGTCAGAACAGGATTTGATCCAGGCGCAGCGTCAGAACAGCGTTTTATGAGGGAGTAATTCGCGGAGATCCGAGCTTATGATTCGTGTATTTTGAAAGAAGGGTGGTGATAGCAATGTTCATGGGTCAATACGAACATACCATTGATGCAAAGGGCAGAACTATCATTCCTGCAAAGTACCGAGAAGGGCTTGGAGAGACTTTTATTATCACTAGAGGTTTGGATGGCTGCTTATATCTATACCCGTCAGACGCTTGGCAGGAGTTTGCAGACAAGCTGCAAAGTCTCCCATCTACATTACAAAATCGTAAAATTCAACGACAGTTTCTATCGAAAGCGATGGAGGTGAGTCTGGACAAGCAGGGACGAATTCTGGTTCCGGCACTGCATCGTGAGATGGCTGATCTGGAGAAAGATGTCGTTTTTGTTGGTATGATGAACCGTGTAGAGCTTTGGGATAAGGCACGTTACAACACGGAGGAGACAGAAGAGGACGAAGAACTTCTTGCAAGTGCAATGGATACTTTGGATATTTCTTTATAAACTTATAAACCATCGTTAAGAAAGGGGCGTGTAACCGTGGAGTTTCAGCATACTTCGGTGTTATTGCAGGAAGTCATTGATGGACTTGCGGTGAAACCGGATGGCATATATGTGGATGGAACCTTAGGGGGAGCAGGACATGGTAGTGTTGTCTGTTCCATGCTAGGGGACAAGGGACGATTTATAGGGATCGATCAGGATGCAGATGCGATTGCAGCGAGCACAGAACGTTTGAAACCGTATGGTTCAAAGGTGACGATCGTTCGCAGTAATTATGCAGAGATGAAGCAGGTATTGCAGGAGCTTGGTATTGCAGGCGTGGATGGCATTACTTTAGACTTGGGAGTCTCATCTTTTCAGCTAGATACATCCGAGAGAGGATTTTCTTATCGTTTTGATGCACCACTCGATATGCGTATGGATGACAGACAGGCGTTGTCAGCATATAACGTGGTCAACGAATATTCCGAAAGTGATCTGTTTCATTTGATCAAAAATTATGGGGAAGACAAATTTGCCAAAAATATTGCAAAACATATTGTGATAGAACGGGCAAAGGAACCGATTAAAACAACAGGACGTTTGGCAGAGATCATCAGTCAGGCGATACCAATGAAAGTTCGTAAACAGGGAGGACATCCGGCAAAGAGAACCTTTCAGGCGATACGCATTGAGGTGAATCAGGAATTATCCGTGTTACAAAATACATTAGAAGAGATGATCGACCTGTTAAATCCGGGAGGCAGATTGTGCATTATCACATTTCACTCCTTGGAGGATCGAATTGTAAAACAGGCGTTTAAGAAGGCGCAGGATCCATGTACCTGTCCACCGAATTTTCCGGTGTGCGTGTGCGGCAACCGATCAAAAGGACATATGGTAGGAAGAAAACCGATTCTTCCGTCAGAGGAGGAAATGGAACGTAATCCGAGAGCGAAGAGTGCAAAGTTACGTGTATTTGAGCATATATAAAAAGGGGGCCAAAGAATGGCAGGCAGACAAGGAAGTTATAGCAGCAGACAATATGGATACAGTCGGCAGACAGGGAGTGGAAGTCGATCTGTAAGCAGCCACAGCAGATATTCCGGCCGTGGTGGACAGGCATATGTAGAGGGCAGTGCAGCCAGAGCATATGATGTAGAACCGCTTCGAAGAGAGCAGGAGCGCAAAAGACGTGAAGAGGAATATCAGCGAAGAGAGCGCGAAAGAAGAAATCCGTATAGCAGAACGGTTGAACTTCCGGGAGTACACCGTGCATCTGTGTTGTTTTTGATCATGGCAGTTGCTGCAGTGTTTTATGTATGTTTTTCTTATGTTCAGACACAGAATCAGCTCCATGAGCAGCGTCAGCAGGTCGTAGCGATCCAGTCTGACATTGCACAGATGAAAGAAGATAATGAACAGGAGTACCAGACTGTAGTGGACTCTGTAGATCTTGCGGATGTTTATCGCAAGGCGACACAGGAACTTGGCATGGTTCGCGCCAAAAAGGATCAGGTATATACCTATCAGAACAAAAAGAGTGATATGGTAAAACAATATGGTGAGATACCGGATGCAAAGTAATTTTTGCATTCGGTATATGCGAAACAGCAGGACATGGAGGCACGGATGAGCAGAAGAACGCAGAGTAACCAAAGTAGGAGAAGACAGACAAACCGAGCCGGCAATCCTCAGAGACGCCGAAAAGTACACACAAAATACAAATTTAGCACCCGCAGGATGTATCAAAGAACATTTATTGCGCTCGGTGCTATTGTTTTATTTGCGTTAGTTTGTGTGGGCTGGACGATCTGGCTGGGGCAGAGTAAAGGGGATGAATATGAGAAGATCGTGTTATCACAGCAAAGTTATGTGAGTAATACGATCGCATACCGTAGAGGAGATATTTTGGATCGCAATGGCAATAAGCTGGCGTCCAGTAAGAAGGTGTATAATTTAGTACTGGATCCAAAGGCACTGACGTTAGACAGCGCATATTTCGAGCCGACGACCAAAGCGTTGCAACAGACAGTTGGAATGTCAGAAGGTGCGGTTCGTAAGATCATCGACAAAAAGCCGGATTCTCATTATTATGTTGTGAAGAAGTATAAGGGATTATCCAGAGATGTTGTGGATGCTTTTAATGAGCTTGCTGATAAAGATAAAAACATTCAGGGAGTATGGTTTGAAGAAGAATATGTGAGACAGTATCCGTATTCAACAGTAGCAAGTAATGTGATCGGATTTTGTTCTTCGGATAATGTTGGAATATGGGGAATTGAAAATCAGTACAACAGCCAGCTTAGTGGTAAAACAGGCAAAAAGTATGGGTATTATGATTCGGATCTTAATCTTGTAGAGAATGTCAAAGAACCGGAAAATGGTAAAAAGATCATTTCTACGATTGATGTTAATGTGCAGGGTGTGTTGGAACAGCATATGCAGAAGTTTCAGACGGATACCGGATCTGAAAATATGGGTGTCATCATTATGAATCCAAACAACGGAGAAATATATGCGATGGCATCATCACCCGGGTATGACCTGAATGATCCAAGTGATCTGAGTAAGTATTACTCAGAGGACAAGCTTGCCGGTATGAGTGACAAGAAAAAGATGGAGGAATTAAATGAGATCTGGCGTAATTTCTGCATCAGTGATGCTTACGAACCGGGATCAACTTTCAAACCGATCACGGTAGCGGCAAGTTTGGAAGAGGGAACGACTTCTCCAAGCAGAACGTATGTCTGCGATGGTTATCAGAAAGTTGGTGGAAGCAAGATCAAGTGCGTGGCGTTTAGCAAAGGCGGTCATGGAACGATCAATATATGTCAGGCGTTGATGGAATCTTGTAACGATGCCTTGATGCAGATGGGAGATGCTTTAGGGGGCAAGCGTTTCTTAAAATATGTAAACGATTTTGGATATGGACAAAAAACAGGCATTGATCTTCCTGGTGAGGCAACCGGCAAGATCTTTACAGAGGATACGATGCGCAGTGCCGACTTAGCTACGTCAAGTTTTGGACAGAGCCAGACGGTGACCATGGTGCAGATGGCAGCAGCGTTTTCCTCGGTAGTAAATGGTGGGTATTATTACACTCCGCACGTTGTGAAGGAAATTCAAAATGAAAATGGAGCTACTGTTTCTGAAATAGAAACACAGCCGGTTCATAAAGTAGTTACCGCGGAAACGAGTAAGCTGCTTCGCGGTTATCTATACAAAACTGTGGAAGAGGGTACTGCGAAGGCGGCACAGGTGAAAGGCTATAAAGTTGGCGGCAAAACCGGTACTGCAGAGAAGTATCCGCGTAAAAAGAAAAATTATCTGGTTTCCTTTATTGGATTCACACCGGTAGAACACCCGGAGGTTGTGATCTATGTCGTGATCGATCAGCCCCATGTGGAGGATCAGGCACATAGCACCTATGCCACAGAATTTGCCAGTTCCGTTATGGGAGACGTTCTTCCAATGCTTGGTGTCTATAAAAACGACTCTTCCGGAGGAAAAACGAAAGTACAGCTTCCGTCTACCAAAAACGGCAATCTTCCGTTGGAAGTGCCAAAAGGTGGTTACAGCACCGAAGATTATAAGAAATTACAGTGATCGTTTAGTGGTGGGACCCCGGCAAAGGTATACTTTGTCGAACGGATTCATATACTGATTGCAACCAAACAGTGAAAATTCAAAATAATGAAAAATTGCAAAACACCGCAGCGGCAGAGAATCCTTTTTGTATATATTATGGTCTGTCTGTTGTCGTTATCGCTTACAGGGCGGTTGGCATATTTGATGGTCGCCAAAGCAGATTATTACGGACAGAAAGCAAAAGATGTACAACAACGAGAGCGCGCGATCAAGGCAAAGCGCGGTGTGATATACGATAGAAATGGTGAGATATTGGCTGGGAATAAGCCGGTGTCCACCATTTCTGTTATTCACAACCAGATTAAAGAACCGGAAAAGGTGATCACCAGACTATCTGAGCTATTAGATCTGGATGAACAGGAAGTGCGAAAACGCGTTGAAAAGGTGTCATCTATCGAGCGTATCAAGGCAAATGTGCCGAAAGAAACTTCCGATAAGATCCGAGAAGAAAATCTGGCGGGAGTCATGGTGGATGAAGACTACAAAAGGTATTATCCGTATGATACCTTGGCGTCACGTGTTATTGGATTTACCGGTGCGGATAATCAGGGAATTATCGGTTTGGAAGTAAGCTATGATGATATATTGCAAGGACAAAACGGCGCAATATTAACTATGACGACAGCGCGTGGCCTGGAGATTGACGGGAAAGCGGAAGAGAGAAGAGAACCGGTTGCCGGGCAAAATCTTTACACAAGTATTGATAATAATCTGCAGCAATTTGCAACACAGGCGGCAGAGAAAGTGCGCGAGGCAAAAAATGCTGCAGGGGTGCGGGTTATCATGATGAATCCGCAAAATGGAGAGATTTATGCGATGGTCAATTCACCAGAGTTTTCATTGACTAAGCCATACGAATTAGTGGATCAGAGCAAAAATCTGTCGGAGAAACAAAAAAATGAAGAGTTGAATAAAATGTGGAGAAATGGCTGTGTTAGCGATACTTACGAGCCGGGATCAACATTTAAGATCATCACCTCAACGGCAGCTTTGGAGGCGGGGGCAGTATCCTTGAATGATACCTTTTATTGCCCGGGCTTTAAGATTGTTGAGGATCGGCGTATCCGATGTCATAAGGCAGGTGGGCATGGTAGTGAAACCTTCGTGCAGGGGGTGCAAAATTCATGCAACCCGGTATTTATGGAGGTTGGAGCAAGACTTGGAGTCAGTGGGATGTTTCGTGGAATGAGACAGCTTGGTATCCTTTCAAAAACCAACATCGACGTTCCGGGAGAGGCATCAACGATCATGCATCAGCAAAAAAATGTGGGAGCGGTGGAACTTGCTACGATGTCTTTTGGACAGTCGTTTCAGTTATCGCCGATCAGACTGTTAACATCGGTTAGTGCCGTGATCAATGGTGGCCACAGTATTGTACCGCATTTCGGCGTCAGCATCGAGAATACATCGAACGGATCGGTACGCAAATTATCATATCCGCAGAAGAAAAAAATAGTGTCTAAGGAAACTTCGGAAAATATGAAAATGATCCTAGAGAGTGTGGTAACAGAAGGATCCGGTTCCAAAGCTTCCGTCGAAGGATATCAGGTCGGTGCCAAAACAGGAACCTCAGAAAAGCTTCCGCGCCGCAGTGGCAAATACATTGCATCCTGTATTGGCTTTGCCCCGGCAGACAATCCGAAGGTTTTGACAGTCGTTTTGATCGATGAGCCGGAAGGAATCTACTATGGAGGAACAATTGCCGCACCGGTCGTATCGGAACTGTTAGATAATGCCCTGCCATATTTGGGCGTCAAAAAAACACCGCAAAAACAAACGAAGAAATAAACGTCATTTGGTTGATTTCTCGGGTGGATTGCATTACAATTGTTTAGGAAAGAGCAGCAAAAGGAGGAACGGAAGTGGATAGCGAAATGGGATTATCAGGAAAGACAGTATTAGTAGTAGGTACAGGAATTAGTGGCATAGCAGCAGTAAATCTGTTAGCAACGCAGAGTGCCAATATTATTTTATTAGACGGCAATACAGAGCTGTCACCGGAGACAGTGGCGGCGAAGTTTTCAGAGGATATTCATTATGATCTGATTTTGGGAGATCTGCCGGATCAGGTGATGGATCGGATCGATCTGGCAGTGTTAAGCCCGGGTGTGCCGACGGATCTGCCGTTTGTGGTACGTATGCAGGAGGCAGGCATTCCAATTTGGGGCGAGATCGAGCTTGCTTATGTATGTGGTAAAGGAAAAGTTGTTGCGATCACAGGAACCAATGGTAAGACGACAACGACAGCATTGACGGGTGAGATCATGAAAGCATACTATGACAGTGTATTTGTCGTAGGAAATATCGGACTGCCGTATACACAATATGCAATGCAGATGTGTGATGATACAGTTACGGTGGCAGAGGTCAGCAGTTTCCAGCTGGAGACAATCCACAAATTCTGCCCTCAGGTCAGCGCTATTTTGAACATAACGCCGGACCATCTCAACAGACATCATACGATGGAGTGTTATACAGAGACGAAAGCACGTGTTGCGATGAATCAGACCAAAGAGCAGATGTGCGTACTCAATTATGAAGATGAGCGTTTGCAGCAGGTTGCAAAAAATATGTCGGCAGATGTATTTTGGTTTAGCAGTGCCAGAGAATTAGAACGAGGCATTTTCCTGCGTGGTGAAGAGATCGTATGCCGCGACGGCGAAGAGATCACGCTTTGCAACATACATGATCTGAAACTGTTAGGTATGCATAACTACGAGAATGTAATGGCAGCGGCAGCAATCGCACATGGTATGAACGTGCCGTGGGATGTGATCCGTAAAGTGGTTTGTGAGTTCCAGGCTGTGCCACATCGTATCGAGTTTGTAAAAGAAGTGAACGGTGTAAAATATTACAATGACTCTAAGGGAACGAACCCGGATGCAGCGATCAAGGCTGTTGAAGCAATGGTTCGTCCAACGATCGTGATCGGCGGCGGTTATGACAAAGAGTCCGTTTATGATGAATGGATCGCATCGTTCGGAACGAAAGTAAAAAGTCTGGTATTGCTTGGGCAGACAGCAGATAAAATCGCAGAGGCAGCCGCTAAGGCGGGCTTTACTGCAGTGACGAAAGTGGATTCTTTAGAAGAGGCAGTAGCTGAATGTGCCCGTCAGGCACAGGATGGTGATGCTGTGCTGTTATCTCCGGCGTGCGCAAGCTGGGGAATGTTCAAAAATTTTGAAGAGAGAGGCGACCTTTTTAAGGAATATGTCAAAAAGTTATAAAATTCATAATTACGATTATGTATTACTTTTTATGACAATTGGGATCGCTGTTTTTGGCGTTTTCATGATCTACAGTGCCGGATACTATACCGCAGTGCTGACAGGGTCACAGTGGCGTTATGTGACGCAGCAGGTGCTTGGCCTTGGGATCGGCGTTGTCGGAATGATTCTTGTATCCGGGATAGATTATCGCCTGTTTATCAAACCGATCTTTGGAAAAAAGATCAATTTTGTATATTTGGTCTATCTGGCAGCAATTATTATGCAGGTTGCCGTTTTGTTTGTCGGTGTTGAAAAAAATGGCGCAAAACGCTGGCTGAATCTTGGGTTTGTACAGTTTCAGCCGTCTGAAATCTCTAAGATCGCAGCAATATTGTTTGTAGCATATGCAATCTATCGGAGCAGACAGTCGTTAGATCATTTTGCCGGTTTTTTGCGGGTAATGCTTTTTATGGGACCGAGTATTGTGCTGATCTTAGTGGAAAATATGAGTTCTGCGATTATTGTTTCCGGTATCGTTGTCGGGATGTGCTTTGTGGGAAGCCGCAAGAAACTGTATTTCGCAGTATGTCTTGTGCTGTTGATCTGCGGCGGAGCCTGCTATATCTTTTTGGGAGAGGGATTTCGTGCAGAGCGCATTGATATTTGGCTGCATGTAGAAACGAATGAGAATGCACATCAGATCAAGCAGGGATTATATGCAATTGCAACCGGCGGTGTTTTTGGCAAAGGGCTGGGAAATAGTATGCAAAAGCTCGGCTATATTCCGGAGGCATATAACGATATGATATTTGCTGTGATCTGTGAAGAGCTTGGAATTGTTGGAGCTGCAGGACTTATCATCGCTTTTTTGGTAATGTTTTGGAGGATCACGTGGATTGCGATCAAGGCAACGGATTTGTTTGGAACAATGATCTGTGTCGGAGTATTGATCCAATTGGCAATACAGGTTGTGATCAATGTGGCTGTAGTGACCAATTCGATTCCGTCGACCGGGATTCCATTGCCGTTGATCAGTTATGGTGGAACTTCTGCGACGATCATGATGGCGGAAATGGGACTGGTGTTGTCGGTGTCAGCCGGAAGTAAATAAAGAAATGGGGATAATTATGCGTGTACTAAAGAGACTGTTCGCAGTGGCGGCAGTAATCGCATTATTGTTGGTGGGAGTATATTTTATCTTTCATATCGATAATGTGACAGTGGAAGGAACGGAGTATTACTCGGATTCTGAGATTAAAAATCTGGTTTTTCAAAAGAAACTGTCAGGCAATGAAGTAGTGCTTTGGCTTTATGAAAAAACAGTGGGGCTTGGTTCCCTTCCTTTTATTGAAACGATAGAGGTGGAATATCATGGGCCGCGTAGCGTAACACTGCACGTATATGACAAAACGATCAGTGGATGTATCAAATACTTAGGTCAATATGTATATTTTGATAAAGATGGTATTGTGCTGCAGACGCTTCCTAAAAAGAAAAAGGGGATTCCGGTCGTAACTGGTGGCAACTTTGGTAATTTTACGGTGGGAGAGGCATTCAAAACGGCAGATGAGGGTGTGTTTGAATCCATCATGAATGTTTCGCAGCTTATCTCACATTACAATATTTCCGCGAAACAGCTTCATATCGAATCCGGGGCGTTAATATTGTATTCCGGCAAGCTTAAGATCTATCTTGGCAAGAAAAAAAGATACGATGACGAAATGAACAATCTGGCACGTGTTTTTGAGACGGCAGTCAAGGAAAAATTGACGCTGGAAGGTACGATTCATATGGAAAATTACAAGGCTGGAGACAGTATTGTAGTGGATCCTCCCAAGAAAACAAACAAAAATGTCAAAAAAACGAAAAAGAAAGAGGAAAATTAGCAAAAAAGAACAAACATTCTCTTGATTATTGAGCCTTAAATGGTTATTATATAACTTAGGGGATTGTGAGAATGCAAGGTGAAGGAGGAGCAACGTTGTTAGAGATTAAGACAAATGAGTCAGACTTAGCTGCAAAAATAATTGTAATTGGTGTTGGCGGCGGTGGAAATAACGCAGTCAATCGAATGATAGATGAAGGAATTATGGGTGTTGAATTTGTTTGTGTAAATACAGACAAGCAGCATTTATCAAATTGTAAAGCCGGCAATTGTATTCAGATCGGCGAGAAACTTACCAAAGGATTGGGTGCGGGCGCAGATCCGGAGGTAGGCAAGGCAGCTGCAGAGGAGAATAGAGAAGAGCTTACAGAGCTGGTAAAGGGTGCCGATATGGTATTCGTAACTTGTGGTATGGGTGGCGGAACCGGAACCGGTGCAGCACCGGTCATTGCAGGTATTGCCAAGGAAATGGGCATTCTGACGGTTGGTATTGTGACCAAACCATTCCGTTTCGAGGCTAGAAGCCGTATGAACAATGCAACTTCCGGTATTGACGAGTTAAAGAAAAATGTTGATACATTGATCGTCATTCCAAACGACAAGCTGCTTGAGATCGTAGATCGACGCACTTCTATGCCGGATGCTTTGAAGAAAGCAGACGAAGTGTTGCAGCAGGGTGTGCAGGGTATCACTGACCTGATCAATGTACCTGGTCTTATCAACCTTGACTTTGCAGACGTACAGACGGTTATGAAAGATAAGGGGATCGCCCATATCGGAATTGGAACCGGCAGTGGGGACGATAAGTGCGTAGAAGCTGTAAAGGAAGCAATTTCCAGTCCATTGCTTGAGACGACGATCGAGGGTGCATCTCATGTTATTATAAATATTTCCGGTGATGTAGGATTACAGGAAGCAAATGATGCAGCTATGTACATAGAAGAGCTTACGGGTGAGAATACCAATATTATCTTCGGTGTTATGTTCCCGGAGGCAGAAGATGACAGCGTAAAGATTACCGTTATCGCTACAGGATTGGAAGATGATGGCATGCATCTTACAGAGGAGCACACACCGGCATTCTTAAAGAAGCCGGCAGCACCAAAGACGAATTTCCCAACCAAAGAGGGACAGCTTGCAAGCTCACGTCCGGTTGCACCATCCGCTTTGGGAAGCAGTCATACTGCCAGACCTCAGACACCTTCCTACAGCCGTCAGGCAGAGGATGGAATCAAGATTCCGGAATTTTTACAGCGTAAGCGTTAAGGACATTAAAACAAGAGAAAATAAGGATTTGGGCCGACTAGAGTTGTTTGTCCAAATCCTTTTCCGTTTGTAACAAAGAAATGAGGTAAGAATGAATCAACAAAACGTACAATGGACGAAAATTCAGGTGAGGCAGACAATTGGTGCGTTAGGTATCTTTTTGTCCGTGCTGATTCTGCAGATTTTTGCAGCGGTCATAACGCTTGCTCTGTCTAAGGTGACAGGAATTACACCGAAGTCACCGAATTATGTGATGTTTGTATCTATGTTAAGTGCTTTCATGGCGGCTGTGTGGTCCGGCTATTGGTATTGGCGTTCAGATTGGCGAAAACGAGATTTTTCATATCGCAATGCATTACAGCTTCGCCAGCTCATTGCGTTGATCTCGGTGGCAGTAGGCGGCTGTGTTTTTATTAGCATTACACTTACGATATGGCAGACAATCTTTCCGGGAGAGTTTCAGCAGTATTCAAATGTGATGTCCAACTTTTCGACCAGCAGTCCTTGGCTGACATATTGCTATGTGTTGTTGATCGGTCCGATATCCGAAGAGTTGATCTTTCGTGGGGCGATATTGGATCGCTTATATTTGGCATTTCCATTTTGGGCAGCTAATTTGCTGCAGGCACTATTGTTTGGCATATACCACATGAATCTCGTACAGGGGATTTATGCGTTTGTACTGGGAGCAGTTCTAGGCTTGGTGCGTGTCAGTGTCGGAACGATATTTGCATCGATAGGAACACATATTATCTTTAATGCAACCAGCTATGTATTACAACTTGCTTTTCCATCAGGGCAAAAGATCTCGATCGTAATATTTGCCGGTGTATACTTGCTTGCAACCCTTTTATTTGCAGATGGATTATGGTATACTAAAAATAAGTATGAGCAGAATAAAAAGAACGAGTAACAGATAATAAATTTGTGGTGTTGCAGTACACACGATAATACAAGAAAATACTGACATTTGTTGATGGTAATAAAGAGAGATGGAGAGGGATATGAACAAGATTATTGCGATTTGTGCAGCGCAGATATATCTGTGGGAACAGGAGCGTCAGATCCACGCGATCTGTGATTGTGCCAGGGAACGCGGATATGAGGTTATGATCTGCAATTTGTCTGTCAAGATGGATGTTGAGACGAGTCATAGCAGGGGTGAATTGAGTGTGTTTTCTGTCATCCAGTATGATCAGTTAGCTGCATTGGTGGTATTGGGCGAATCTATTCGGAATGATGCAGTTTGTGATGATCTGGTGGCAAAAGCGCACAAGAACAATGTTCCGGTAGTTATGCTCGATTGTTACAAAAAGGGATGCTATAATATTAAATTTGACTATGAGAAATCATTTGAACAGATCGTACGTCATGTTATCGAATACCATGGTTGTCAAGAAGTGAATTTTATTGCAGGATTTCGAGATAATGATTTTTCGGAACAAAGATTAGAGACTTATCGACGTGTCATGAAAGAAAATGGATGTACCGTCAAAGAAGAGTACATTGCTTATGGAGATTTTTGGGAATTTCCGTCTCGCGCTGCAATGGAAAAATGGGTGCAGGAATGGGAGGCTGGTACGTCCAGAAGACCGGAGGCTATCATATGCGCAAATGATATGATGGCAATTACGGCGAGTAATGTGTTGCAAAATCATGGGTTGAAAGTACCGGAAGATGTTATTGTGACCGGTTTTGACGGGCTGTTATTAGGTGAATGTTGCATGCCAAAGCTGACTTCTGCCAAGAATGATGCGGCACAGATTGGGTGGAATGTCATACAGATGATCGATGATCACCAAAATGGGAAATGTACAAATGTATATGACATTGTTGTTCCTTTTTATGTCGATTATAGTGAATCGTGTGGTTGTGAGCCGGTCCAACAGCGCAATTTAAGTGAGGAAGTGATGCACTGGTATGGTCAGAGAGAGATAGCCAGATATCAGTCATATGACTTTTTCATGATGACGAATAGCATGTCAGATGGTCATTCTCTGGTCAAGCTGGCAGAGTCGTTCCAACAATATAAAGATTGTTTTCCGGCGGATAATTTTATGATTATAGTAAATTATAATTTCTATCATGATTCTGACATTTGCTGTGCGAGTGACGTGACTGACTTGGTTAAGCTGGTCGAAATATGCGATGGAACATTTACGATGCCATTAGAACGGATACCACTGGAAAAGCAATTACAGTGTTTTGACAGGATCCGAGCCTGTACCACTCAGGTAATTGTCGTGCCAATTCATTGGCAATCGGAGATCTATGGCTATATGGTGGTCTCACATGATGCAGCCAAGATGGATTATGGAATGTTATATGAGTTTTCCATGAGTTTGGATCAGGTGTTTGGTACAGTACGTAAGCAGGCGCAGTTGTATAGCTTATATGTCAAAGATGCATTGACAGCGATTTATAATCGACACGGATTTTATGACGAATTACGCAATCGGATTGCAAAGCTCGCCGGCAAGCGCAAAATGTTGTTTATGGCGTCGGTAGATCTGGATCAGCTCAAATTGATCAATGATCATTATGGACATATAGAGGGAGATTTTGCCATTCGCAGCATAGCACAGGCGATATCCGATACTGCCGTTGAGGTAGATGGGATATGTGCACGCTTCGGTGGGGATGAATACGTTATGTGTCTGGTAGAAGAGTATGACAAGGCAAATCTTACGTTTTATGAGAAATATCGTCAAATGCTTCAGGAGCGGATCGCGCAGATTGACAGAGACAGTGGTAAGCCTTACCGGATTGGTGCCAGTTGTGGTGTGATCTGGGAAGAGATTCACGGAGCGTCCGATATAGAACGTATTATGAAGCAGGCAGATGACAAGATGTATGCGGATAAAGAAGAACATCACAAGCGTTTAACACAGAAGGAGACAAAAGAATGATGAAATGGTATGATCAGGCAGTTTTTTATCACATTTATCCACTGGGACTTTGTGGATGCGCCAAAGAAAATACAGGGATTGCTGAATCCCATTTTGATCAGTTAAAGGAGTGGGCAGAACATGCCGCTAAGTTAAATTGTACGGCAATTTATATCGGACCGTTGTTTGAGTCAGTGGGGCATGGATATGAGACGACAGATTATCGCAGAGTAGACTGTCGTTTGGGAACAAATGATGATTTCAGAGATTATGTAGCATATTGCCACAAGTTAGGGCTTCGCGTGATCGTAGACGGTGTCTTTAATCATGTCGGACGAGAGTTCTTTGCGTTTAAGGATGTGCAGCAAAATAGAGAGCAGTCTCCATATTGCAGTTGGTTTTGTAACCTGAATTTTGGTGGAAATAACGAGTATAATGACGGCTTTTCTTATGAAAACTGGGGCGGATATAATCTGTTAGTCAAGTTAAATCAGCAGAATCCGGAAGTGCAGAACTATATTTTTGACGCGATCCGTTTTTGGGTGGCTGAGTTTGATATTGATGGAATCCGTTTGGATGCGGCAGATGTACTGGATCATGGATTTATGCATGCGATGCGTCAGATGACAGATGCTATGAAACCGGATTTTTGGTTGATGGGTGAAGTAATCCATGGCGATTACAGTCGTTGGGTAAACGATGGCATGCTGCATTCGGTAACAAATTATGAGCTGCATAAAGGCTTGTATTCTGGACATAACGATCATAATTATTTTGAGATCGCTCATTCCGTAAAACGCTTACTTGGCATTTGCGGAGACTACCGCTTGTATACATTTATGGATAATCACGATGTAGAGCGCATTTATTCGAAATTGAACAATAAAGAGCATATGGGTTTGGTAACGCTGCTCGTTTATACATTATACGGAATCCCTTCCATGTACTATGGATCAGAATTTGGTATCGAAGGGAAAAAGGAACAAGGATCAGACTGGAACTTGCGTCCTCATCTGGAACTTGCAGATTATGTGGATGCATATACCAATAATCCGATTACAGCATTGTGCGTGAAATTGGGCGAATTAAAGAAACAGTATCCGGAGTTGAGTGAGGGACAATATCAGGAACTGTCATTGACTAATCGTCAATTTGCATATGCGAGAGCACTTTCAGAAACGGCAATGATCACGTTACTCAATTGCGATGACGAGCCGACAACAATTACCGTACAGGCGCCGGTTGGAGCAACAAGTGCTACAGATATGTTAGGACAGGCAGAACAAGTATATTATGAGAATGGACAACTGCAGGTTACTTTGCCGGCAAATTGTGGAACAGTGATCTATTTAGGGGAGAAAGTAGAACCCATAACCACAGAGAAGGTATCTTCGGATACAGAGGAGCCGATTACTGCAGAGAAGGTATCTGCAGAGACAGAGGAGCCGATTGCTGCAGGAAAAGTGTCTTCTGAGAAGAACGCAGAACCATCTTATGTGTTACTATTGAATGGATCGCCACATTGTAACGGTTCGACAGCAACAGCACTTGAGGAAGTCGCAGGTGCCTTAGAACGCAACGGCGTGCACACAGAAATTGTACAGGTCGGTCACCTGGCGGTACGCAGTTGTATGGCTTGTGGGGCTTGCGCAGAAACCGGTAAATGTGTTATTGATGATATTGTCAATGAAATTGCACCAAAGTTTGAAAAAGCGGATGGTCTGGTAGTTGGAAGCCCGGTATATTATGCCTCTGCCAATGCAACGCTTGTGGCGTGCCTGACCAGATTGTTTTACAGTACACACTTTGATAAACGTATGAAAGTTGGTGCTTCTGTAGTGTCTGCAAGACGAGGCGGATGTTCGGCATCGTTTGATGAGCTCAACAAATTTTTCACAATCTCCGGTATGCCGGTAGCATCCAGCCAATACTGGAACAGCATTCATGGCAATAACGCAAATGAGGCAAAGCAGGATGGAGAGGGCCTTCAGATTATGAGAACACTTGGAAATAATATGGCATTTTTGATCAAGAGTATTGCTATGGGTAAAGAAATGTTTGGTCTGCCGGAGCTGGAAGAACGTATCGGGACGAACTTCATTCGGTAGATCTTTAGCGGATGATTTTAGAGGATAAAAAAATGGCTGTTCCAACATAAGCGGAACAGCCACTTTTTTTACTTTATAGGAAACTTATCGTAGTGTGGTGTTATTCCTTAGGAAAACAATTTGACACCATCTTCCTGACCGTACACAGCGAATCCATCGTATCCGGCGGTTTCCAGGCGATTTAAGAATTTGCCCAGTTTCTTAGGACGGGCGATCGTTGAAACCAGATATTCGCTGCGGAGTTCTTCAGCATATTGCAATGCAGCTGCATAAGTATCCGGATCATAGAATACCGCAATGCGCTTTTTCTGTCCCGGGATTTCGTAACCGTTATCCATCAAAATACCAAAGATACGCTCAAAGCCAATGGAAAATCCAACTGCCGGGATATCTTCGTTTAAGAATTTACCGATCAGATTGTCATAACGTCCACCACCGGCAACGGCGCCACTATAGCCCTCTGCTTCTACTTCAAAGATCGTTCCGGTGTAATAGCCCTGACCACGCACGAGAGACGGTGTGAATTCGATCGGAAAGGCATTGCCGGAGACAGAAGTTACGGTATCCATAATGTATTTCAGAGAAGCAACATAGTCGGCATCGCATACTTTTGCAACAGAATCCAGATCCAAAGCGCCGCTTTCAAACAAGGCAATAAATTTTTCAATAGCAGAAGCATCAAATGCATTTTCTTCTAATTCTTTCTGCACACCTTCAATACCGATCTTATCTAATTTATCAAAAATGATCGCCAGTTTTTCATGATCTTCCTCGGCAAAGCCTGCATAAGTAAAGATTGCCTTGAGGATGCGGCGGTCGTTGATCTTGACCTTAAAAGAAGATAGACCAATGCGGGTCAGAGCCTTTGTTGTTGTAAGGATCAATTCCACTTCGGCATCTGGAGAGGCATTGCCAATGATATCGATATCGCACTGCATAAACTCTCTAAGACGTCCCTTCTGTGGCCGCTCTGCGCGGTAAACGCGGTCCATCTGAATAACCTTGAAAGGATTCATCAGATCATTGCGGTTGTTGGCATAATAGCGGGAGAGTGGCAGTGTCAGGTCATAACGCAGCCCCATATCGGCAAGCGTCTGTTCGGTAGGGGCTTCTGCTTCTAAGGCAGAGGATAACTTTTTGCCTCGTTTTAAGATCTTGAAGATCAGATTTAAATTTTCGCCACCTTCGCTTTTATCTAAGTTTACAGCATCTTCTATAATAGGGGTTGTGATGCGTTCAAAACCCGCTTCCTGATATGTTTCACGGATGATCTCCTGCAGATGGTCGCGGATCATAACCTCCTTTGGCAGATAATCTCTCGTTCCTTTTACCGGTGTTGCTTTCATTATTTCAATTCCTTTCTGGTAAGTATTGACGCAAAACAGTAGAAAGACAGATAGAATAATCTGTATTATATTGTTCTACGGCAGTAATAGTCTATCATATTTTAATACAGTGGGCAAATATCATTTTGACTTATTTCGCAGAATAGTGTAATATGGCATGTATAAGTCTGATGATAAATGGCAGATCACAGTTGATGTTTATCTGCAGATTTACACATTATAATCAATGGAGGAATCGAAAACTATGGACAAGAAGTTAAGAGTTGGTATCCTTGGCGGTACCGGTATGGTAGGACAGAGATTTATTTCACTTTTGGAAAATCATCCTTGGTTTGAGGTAACTACGATTGCCGCAAGCCCACGCAGCGCTGGGAAGACCTATGAGGAAGCTATCGGCGGACGCTGGAAAATGACAACACCAATGCCGGAAGCAGTGAAAAAGATTATCGTACAGGATGTTAGCGATGTTAAGAACGTAGCTTCTTCCGTAGATTTTGTATTTAGTGCAGTTGACATGACTAAAGATGAGATCAAGAAGATCGAAGAAGAGTATGCTAAGACAGAGACACCGGTTGTCTCCAACAACAGTGCACATCGTTGGACACCGGATGTTCCGATGGTAGTGCCGGAGTTAAATCCGGAGCATCTCGAAGTGATCGAGTCTCAGAAGAAGCGTTTGGGTACAACCAGAGGTTTCATTGCTGTTAAGCCAAACTGCTCTATTCAGAGTTATACACCGGCTCTCCATGCTTTGAAGAAAGCAGGTTATGAGCCAAAGACAGTAGTAGCAACAACATACCAGGCAATTTCCGGTGCCGGCAAGAACTTTAAGGATTGGCCGGAGATGGAGCACAATATCATTCCGTTCATCGGTGGTGAGGAAGAGAAGAGTGAGCAGGAGCCACTTCGTATCTGGGGTCACATCGAGAATGGCGAGATCGTTAAGGCAGAGGGACCGGTTATCACGACACAGTGTATCCGTGTACCGGTTTTAGATGGTCATACAGCAGCCGTATTTGTTACTTTCGAAGAGGGCAAGAAGCCTTCTAAGGAAGAGATCATTAAAGTTTGGAGAGAGTACAGTGGTGTTCCACAGGAGCTGAAACTTCCAAGTGCACCAGAACATTTTATTCAGTATCTTGAGGATGACAACCGTCCTCAGGTAGCATTGGATGTTAATTATGAGAATGGATTTGGTGTATCTATGGGTCGTCTTCGTGAGGATACTGTATTTGATTACAAGTTTGTTGGTCTTTCACATAATACGGTGCGTGGTGCAGCAGGTGGTGCTGTTCTTACGGCAGAGTTACTGACTGCTAAGAAATACATCACAGCCAAATAATCAATTATAGAAAGGCATGGTTATTAGGATGAACCGATATCGTATTTTGGTAAAAGGAATTGTACAAAAGGATGACAAGTTTCTGGCGGTGGAGAAATGGTATGATGATAATATCATAGATCCGTATCAGTGGGAATTTGTTGATGGTGAAACGGAATTTGGAGAATCACCGGATGCGGCTGTGTTGCGTATCATTCAGGAGCAGACAGGGTTGATCGCGGTTGTTGACCGGATTTTGTATACTTGGACCTTTATGATTGGTTCAGAATGTAATCTTGGCATTGCGTATCTTTGTCTGACAGAGATGGAAGAAGACGCTGTGCAGCTTTCTGAGGACCTGCATGATGCGCAATGGATCACATCGGCAGAGTTTGATGATTTGATCAACAATAAGAGAATGCTTGCGGATTTACAGCAGGCAGACGTATATTAAGAGATGGCATCTGCCGGATTACCGGCAGGTGCTCTCTGTATGTATGGGAGTATGCAAAATGTATACAGGACAGCCTATGAAAAGGAGGAGGATTGATGAAAACACTGATATGTGGGGGACGAATTATTGACCCTGCGCAGAACATGGACGAGATCGGAGACATCTTAATAGAAGATGGTAAGATCGCACAGATCGCGCCGAAGATTATAGAGGAGGCAGATCAGACAATTAATGCAGAAGGACACGTTGTCATGCCGGGATTTATTGATCTGCACGTACATTTGCGCGAACCGGGATTTGAATATAAAGAGACGATAAGGACCGGCGCCATGGCGGCTGCAAGGGGCGGTGTGACCACAATCTGTCCAATGCCAAATACGAAACCGGCGATCGATAGTCCGGAAAGAGTAAAGGATCTGTTAGAACGTGCCAAAGATGCAGCAGTTCACATTTTGCCGATCGGAGCAGTAACGATCGGTCAGGAGGGAAACGAGTTAGCAGATATTGCCGGTATGAAAGAGGCCGGTGCAGTGGCGCTTAGTGAAGATGGCAAATCAGTGATGGATTCGTTAGTTTTTCGCCATGCACTTAAGGAAGCTGCTAAGAACAAAATACCAATGTTTTCGCATTGTGAAGACAAGGCATTAGTAGACGGTGGAGTTATGAATGCCGGAGCCAAAGCAGAGGAGCTTGGGCTGCCGGGAATTACGAACGCAGTAGAAGACGTTATCGTTGCCAGAGATATTCTGATGGCAAAAGAGACAGGCTGCCGGTTACATTTGTGTCATTGTTCAACAGCGGACAGCGTTTTACTCATTGAAATGGCAAAGCAACAGGGGCTTCCTGTGACCGGAGAGGTTTGCCCGCATCATTTTACGATGTCTGATGATGAGATCACAGAGGATCATGGCCGTTTCAAGATGAATCCGCCACTTCGCAGCAGAGCGGATGTCGAAGCACTCAAAAAGGGACTTGCCGGAGGGATCATGGATGTGATATCTACGGATCATGCACCACATGGTAAAGAAGAAAAAGATCAGTCTATGCGTAAAGCACCGTTTGGTATTGTCGGGTTAGAGACTTCCTTTGCATTAGGCTACACAGAACTTGTCAAACGTGGTATATTAAGTTTATCAGAGTTAGTTGCTAAGATGAGCACAAATCCGGCAAAGGTACTGGGCATTGCCAAGGGAACGCTGAAACCGGGAACGGCAGCAGATGTAGTGGTTGCAGATATTGATACGGAATATGCGATTGACAGCAGCAAGTTTTTATCAAAGGGTACGAACACACCGTTTGATGGAAAGTTAGTATACGGCAAAGTCTTAAATACCTTCGTGGATGGAAAATTGGTTTATAGTGAAGAAAGGAATGGATAAGTAGTATGATTAATACATTGATTGAGCAGATTACCAAAAAGGATGCACCGATCGTTGTCGGATTGGATCCAATGTTAAGTTACGTGCCGGAACATATTTGCAAGGCAGCTTTTGAGCAGTACGGAGAGACGTTAGAGGGTGCTGCAGAGGCAATTTGGCAGTTTAACAAGGGAATCGTAGATGCAACACATGATCTGATCCCTGCAGTAAAGCCACAGATCGCTATGTACGAGCAGTTTGGTATTCCAGGTCTGACAGCATTCAAGAAAACAGTTGACTATTGTAAGGAGAAAGGTCTTGTTGTTATTGGTGATATTAAGCGCGGAGATATCGGGTCTACATCTGCTGCATATGCGGTAGGACATATTGGTAAAGTGCAAGTAGGGTCTAAGTCCTATGCAGCCTTTGATGAGGATTTTGTTACGGTTAATCCGTATTTGGGAAGCGATGGTGTTAATCCATTTCTCGATGTCTGCAAAGAGGAAAATAAAGGAATCTTTGTATTGGTAAAGACGTCCAACCCTTCCAGTGGTGAATTTCAGGATCAGCTCATCGATGGCAAGCCGTTGTATGAACTGGTAGCTAAGAAAGTGGTAGAATGGGGTGAGCAGTGCATGGGAGATACCTATAGCAATGTTGGCTGCGTGGTTGGTGCTACGTATCCGGAAATGGGTAAGGTACTTCGTAAACTGATGCCAAAGACATATATTCTGGTACCGGGTTATGGTGCGCAGGGCGGTACCGCTGAGGGATTGAAACCATACTTTAACAGCGATGGCTTAGGTGCGATCGTCAACTCTTCGCGTGGTATCATTGCCGCATACAAGCAGGACAAATATAGTAAGTTTGGCGCTGACAATTATGCAGATGCCTCCAGACAGGCAGTAATTGACATGATCGCAGATATTAACGGAGCGATCAAGTAGAACGTTTAGAGAAAGAGGATAGCAATGGCAGAGAAAAAGAAATGTCTGGCAACCGTGAAGAGCCAGTCAGAGTTGGCACCGGGAATATACAGTTTGTGGCTTGCTTTTCCCGAAGAATACAATGTTGCAGCAATGGCAAAACCGGGACAGTTTTTGTCGCTGTATAGCGATGATGGCAGCAGACTGCTCCCAAGACCGATCAGTATATGCGAGATTGACGCGGCTAAGCGCATGATCCGCTTGGTATACCGAGTGGCAGGAGCCGGCACGTTAGAATTTTCCGGTAAGCAGGAAGGTGATACGATCGCAGTTGTAGGGCCACTTGGCAACGGATTTACACCTCGTTCCGGCAAAAGTATTTTGATCGGCGGAGGAATTGGTATCCCGCCAATGTTAGCATTAGCGAAGAGTCTGTCCGGTGAAGTGCAGGTCGTATTAGGATACCGCGATGCAGTGCAATTTTTGAAAGAAGACTTTGCCCCATATGCATCTGTATATGTTTCGACCGAGGATGGCAGCGTGGGAACCAAGGGCAATGTCATAGATGCGATCCGTGCCGAGGGTATTACAGCAGATGTGATCTATGCGTGTGGGCCTATGCCGATGCTGCGTGGTGTAAAAGCATTTGCGGCAGAGCAGGGGATCGAAGCTCAGATTTCTTTGGAAGAGCATATGGCGTGTGGTATCGGTGCCTGCTTAGGCTGTGTATGCACAACCAAAGAAAAAGATGCACACAGTCACGTCAATAATACAAGAATTTGCAAGGACGGTCCGGTATTTGATGCGCAGACCGTAGAGATATAGGAGGAAAAGGATGAATCTGGCAGTAAATTTTGCGGGAGTATCAATGAAAAATCCCGTTACGACGGCATCCGGTACCTTTGGTTCTGGTGCAGAGTACGGAGAATATGTGGATCTGAACCGCTTGGGAGCTGTGACAACGAAAGGTGTGGCAAATGTACCTTGGCCCGGCAATCCAACACCGAGAGTGTGCGAGACTTATGGTGGTATGTTGAATGCGATCGGTTTGCAAAATCCGGGGATAGACGTATTTATTGAGCGTGATATTCCGTATTTGAAGCAGTATGATACCAATATCATTGTCAATGTGTGTGGTAAGACACCAGACGAATATATTGATGTTGTCAGACCTTTGGCAGAGGAAGATGTTGCACTGTTAGAAATTAACATTTCCTGCCCGAATGTTAAAGCGGGAGGCATTGCATTTGGTCAGGATCCGAAGCAGGTTGAGAAGATCACTGCACAGATTAAGGCAGTGGCAAAACAGCCTGTGATCATGAAATTAAGTCCAAACGTAACAGACATTACAGAGATGGCAAAAGCAGCGGAAGCAGGCGGAGCAGATGCAATCTCTTTGATCAATACGTTGACCGGGATGAAGATTGATATTAATCGTCGAACCTTTGCACTTGCCAATAAGACAGGAGGAATGTCCGGTCCGGCAGTGAAGCCGGTTGCGGTTCGCATGGTCTATCAGGCAGCACATGCTGTGAATATTCCGGTACTTGGAATGGGAGGGATCCGAACAGCAGAAGATGCGTTAGAGTTTATTATGGCGGGAGCTACAATGGTGGCAGTCGGTACCGCCAATTTCAATGAACCGGCGACAACTGTGCAGGTGATAGAAGGAATAGAACAGTTTATGCAGCAAAACGGCGTGAAAGACATTAATGAGCTGATAGGATGCGTAAAGTAGTATAAAGAAGCTGATTTTGGTGTTCAAATGGTGTAGAATCTAAAAACAGTTATACAGCAATATGGCGAAACGCCTATGAAAAGGAGGATTATCGTTAAGATGGAAGCATACAAGAAAGAATTTATTGAGTTTATGGTTGCAAGCGATGTATTGAAATTTGGGGAATTTACATTAAAAAGTGGTCGTAAATCTCCGTTTTTTATGAATGCGGGAGCTTATGTAACCGGTGCGCAGCTTAAAAAGCTGGGAGAGTATTATGCGAAGGCAATTCATGAGCATTACGGGGATGACTTCGATGTGTTGTTTGGACCGGCCTATAAGGGAATTCCCCTTAGTGTGGCAACAACTATAGCATTCAGCGAGTTATATGGCAAAGAAATCCGTTACTGCTCAAACCGCAAAGAGGTGAAGGACCACGGCGATACCGGTATTTTATTGGGAAGCAAGATCAAAGATGGTGATAAAGTGGTTATTATTGAAGATGTGACCACTTCCGGTAAATCCATTGAGGAAACATTCCCGATCATTAAAGCACAGGGCGATGTTGAGATTATTGGTCTGATGGTATCGTTAAACCGAATGGAGCGCGGACTCACTTCGAATGCCAGTGCACTGGATGAGATTCAGCAGAAATATGGCTTTGGTGCAAATGCGATCGTTACAATGGAGGACGTCGTGGAATGTCTTTACAACAAGGAGTGCCAGGGCAGAGTATTGATCGATGATAACTTGAAGGCTGCTATTGACGCATACTATGCGGAGTACGGTGTACACTAATTGAGTGATGATTGTAAACATGGAGGTCATGTATGGTCGAAAAAGTATATAAAACAATGAAATCTGTTGGGGCTAGTAATATTGTATTAGGCATTTTGTTGATCGTTGGTGCGATTGCCGCCGGTGTCGTACTGATCACCAAAGGTGCTAAGCTGTTGCATGATAAGTCAGAGTTGACATTCTAATGGATGGCGTAGTACTTAAGTATTATCGGGAATTTTCCTGCTTAGCAGATCGTTGTGAGGCAACTTGCTGCGCCGGCTGGAAAATTGTCGTGGATCCGGAGGCGTATGAGCGGTTTCAGAAGATAGAGCCGGAATGGCTCCGAGAGGACATACTCTCACATATCCATAAAAAAGAGGGCGTTTATTGCTTTGAAAATCTTGCAGGAGGTCGCTGCGCGATGCTAGACGAGGATGGATTGTGCAGGATACAACGGAATACCTCTGAGGAGATGTTATGCAATACCTGTCGTAAATTTCCACGTTTAACAGCAGTAATTAATGGCGATGTATGGATCTCGCTTGCTGCTTCCTGCCCTGCAGTAAGCAGATATCTGCTACATGATCCGGTAGAGTGGATCACTCTGCAGGGAGAGAGGATCTGTTTAGATGATCTTTCTGTATGGAAAGAGGGAAAAAGTGCCATGCAATTGTTAAGTGCGGCATATCCACACGAGGATCCGGATTTTGATTCGTTTGTAAATGTGTCTATGGAATGTTTGGACATTATACTGGCGTTTCCGGAATGCCGATATTTAGAGGATAGTTTTGATTTTTATGAGCAGGAAAATGACGAAGCAGCTTGTGATTTGATACGTCGATTTGTGGGAAATACGGGGCAATGGTGGAAGCAGTATTATGACAATTATATGCGCTATCGGATTTTATCCCGGTATTTGGAGTATCCACAAGAGATGAACACAGAACGTATTCATCAGGTGCTGGGTGAATTGTTGCTGCTGCGTGTCATATGCTGCAGCCGGTTTGCATGTCGAGGATCTCTTGGGGAACAGGACATCTTAGATGCGATCCATTGGGTTTATCGCTTTTCGGCACACGGCAAACAAATGGGGCAGCGTGTCCATCAAATGTATGTTGGATGGTCGGATCACACCATTGCACAAGCTCTGCCAAATGGTGATACAGAATGAAAGTGGCATATTGACAAAAACACCCGAAAGAACCGGGTGTTTTTTGAATTTATTAACAAATTTTTGTTTTTATTTTGTGCAATGTATGGAAAGTGAAAAAAACAGAAAAAAAGTCTTTACGTTTTCGGGTAAAACAGATATAGTAACCTTACTCCCAAGTTGAACGACAAAGAATTAGTATTTTGACCAGCCCGGAAGCAACTTACGTTGTCTGGCAGGTCGCTCATAATAGGGAAGGAGGTTTGGAGTTCAATTGAAGATTGCATTTTGGAGCCATACGAGAGAGGGGGCGTGTGTCACGACGAATCTTGCGTGTATGGCAGCTATGACAGCAGTTCATAGTGAAAAGAAATGCATGCTCCTAGAGAATCATTACAGTCTTAGAAATATCGGTGACCTGATGCTCCCGTCAGAGAGGATCGAATGTTTGCGTGAGCAGGGTCAATATTATAACAAATACGGGTTGGAACATCTTTTGAAAGAACTGTATTCCGGAAAGAATGATGCGAATATGATACAGCACACAGCGATTCCTTTATTGTTTCAAAATTTATTCTATTTGCCACAGAGTTTCATTGTAAATCGAGATGTATTCAATTATGAATTTGAATTAGTCAGAGAGACTTTGTTTCAATGTCTGGAAGAGGCAGCAGATCTATTATTTGTGGATACTGAATCCAACAGAAATCTTAGTACAACCAGTATACTTTCCGATGCAGACTTAATAGTAGTCAATCTACGACAGGATACAAAGATGTTGACGGAATTTTTTGAAAATCATCCAATAATACGCAATAAAGCGTTCTTTTTGATTGGTAAATATCAGCCTAATCATACTTGGAATTTGCGTAGAATATGTTATCGTTTTCATATCCCAAGACAAAATATTGGCGTGATCCCTTATAATTTAGAGTTAGAAGAGGCGGTTACGTATGGTAGAGTACTGCAATTTTTGAATCGTAATATTGATGAAAAACAGAATAAGGAGAATGCTTTTTTTATGAGACAAGTTGATCGGGCTGTAGAATTGCTTCATCAGCGCATAGAAAGTTGTCAGGACTCTCGCGATGATAAATGATACAGAATTGATGACTTTTTTGTCGCAGCACATGGGCAAATGACGGATTTTGTTCGATAAATAATATAGAACTAATGCGATTTCGGGGAGGAGGAAACCATGGAAAGGGAAGAAAATAAAGGATCATTGGTGTCACACCCGATGCAGGAACGAAGTGCTGCATATCGATACCGGTATTGTTTTGGGCTAGGTGTGCTGGCGATGGGCAATATGCGTGCGATTATGGAGTTACAGCCATATTATGAACGGTTGCTGCGGCAATTACTGCCGGATCAGGATCAATACGCACAGATCATTACGGATATTAATAATGATCTGGAACGACATTTGGAGCTGGTGCGCCAAACGGTATGTGACCGTGTAGACCAGTGTTGCTTCTTGTTGGATATATACAAGATGTGTCTTATGGCGGTTTGGTCTGTGGATTACTGTCAGGCAATTTTTGATCAGTACGCTATTATGTTTCAGATCAGCAAGAGAGAACGTGAATTTATATGTGCTTTTGGGGAGGCTGCGGCGAAACAGGATCAAACCTTAGCAGCCGAGCAGTACGAACGATATGAACAGCTTGGAGGCTGTATGCCTTTTGCAGTAATGCGTTATATCTATCCGGATTTTTTGTGGAAACAGACGCGGAAAGGGTTTACGGTACATACAGGAGAGACGATTTATCTTCATGGAAAGCAGATCATAGATGGGGATATTTTGGTGGAAACCGGTGCAACGCTTTGGTGTGAAGAAGCAGAGATTACTATGGATGGAGCAATACGTGTTCAAGGTGGAAGAGTACATTTTCAAAATTGTGAGATATGCGTTGAGAACTGTTCACAGAAATATTTCATAACAATGACTGCCGGATCTTCGATCATGTTGACAGCGACAGTATTAGACTGTCAGTCGCTGTGTGGTGCTATCTATCAGCAAAAGGGGAGTTTGCTCGTTAAAGACAGCAGGCTATGCCGAAGTGCTCGGGTGCCACTGGTGCATTTTGCCGGAGAGTATGCAGAGTTTCAGAATACCGGACTGCAGAATGGCTTAGAAGGACTGTTGGTATTCGAAGATCCGGCGAAAGTGTATATACACAATTGTCGATTCGTCAACGGTACGAGAGACTATGGAGGGGCAATTTACTCAGAAACCTTCGGTAGTGTACGGATCCGACAGTGCCAGTTTGTGGAATGCCATGCAAAATATCTGGGTGCAGCAGTATATTTTCAAAATTACAGATGTGAACAGACTATATCGGGATGCGAAGTAATTTCCGATCAAAATGTACAGGAAGCATTTTTTCAGAATTATAAGGAGGGGCGTCAATGATTCAAGATGTATTAACCCGTTTTGAGCAATATAATAAAGAGATGAGTCCTCTGGGAGATGCGATGGATGGTACAAAGCTGCAGGCGCAGCTGCAACAGTACAAACGGATTCGGATCACGGGAAATTACATTCTTCCGACGGACATTGTTTTGTATGAAGGAATGACGTTGCTGATCGATCAGGCCGTTGTATCCATGGCTGGCAATATAGCACTGCGAGGTGGAGAATTGCATATCAGTAATAGCCGGCTTGTACGTACTAGTAATTCTCATCGTGCCGGAATTAATGTGCATCAGTGCGGAAGTCGTGTTTTGATTGAGAACAGTGTGATTGATTGTGCCTATTATGGAATGTTTCTTAGAGCGGAAGATGGAGTGGTATCGGTGGCAGACAGCACGATCGTGCGTACAACCAAAGGAGCTGCAATTCGTTTTTGGGGAGAGCGCATCCATGTGATCCGCTGTCATTTTCGCGACTGTTATTCTGCAGAATCCGGTGGAGCATTAATGCTTCGAGGAGGGCAGGGTGTGGTCTGTGATAATGTATTTGAACAGTGTGAAGCAGAGCGTGGTGCAGCGATTTATTTGTCCTGTGATATCGATGTAACACATTGTACTTATCATGAGTGTGTGCCGAAAGATATGCCATTTGTAAGACATTGGCGGGTAGGAGGAAGCATTGATAAAAAAGGAATTCGAGTACAGAAGGAACGTAAAATTTCACAATGTACAGCGATACTTGATTGTTCATTAGAGGTGTCAACGGGAGCAAAACTTACGATAAGCGATAGCGTTATATATATGAATCAGCCAATAGTCTGCTATGGAAGTCTTGAGATGCATAATGTGAAAATGATCTGTGGACAATGTGAACAAGGTGATCTGATCCGTTTGGACCATGCTGCTTTCGCGGTATTGCAGCATTGTTTGTTTGATGGACGTAACCGGGTGGGAATACTCCGGGCGACAGGAACAAGAGTAAAGATCGCACAGTGCTTTTTTGCCAATACGAAAGGCGGGAGAGCGGTTTATAACGCATATGCCTCCGAGATCCTTGACAGCACGTTTAGTTACTGTCAAGGTGGAGCATTATATATGCAGGGTGGTAAAGTGATACGTTGTAAGTTTGTCGGGTGTCGTGACACTCGCGGTGCAGCAGTCTGGATGTATGGCGCAACAGCGGGATTGATTCAAGACTGCCAATTTGAGCGGTGTGTGTCTGATCCTCGTAGTGACGTGATCGAAAAGGGGCTTGCGCACCGAGTGATGTAGGTGCGTTAGACCCCTTCTTCCTCATCCAAATCTGCTGTCGTATCTTTCTGAGGAAGTAGATGAACTTTTACTTTATCAATACGATTGTTGGTTGCCTCGAGTACCCGGTATTCAGCGTATTCATCCTGTACAGTTTCCCCGGCTTTCGGGAAATGATCCAACAGATTAATGATATGTCCGGCAATCGAGTCATAATCCTCTGATTCCAGATCAATGCCAAGCTCATCATTAATATCATCTAATTTTGCGATACCAAGTAAGATGAAATTTTCGTCATCAATCTTGGTGATCTCATCCTCTTCGTTTGTGTCATATTCATCACGGATCTCACCTACAATTTCTTCTATGAGATCTTCCAGTGTTAAAATGCCGGCAGTTGCGCCGTATTCATCTAACACAACAGCCAATGGAATAGACTCCTTCTTCATCTCAAAAAAGAGTTCGGAAATTTTCTTATATTCATAGGTGAAGTAAGGTTCACGCATAATAGTTGTAACATCAAATTTATCGCGGGCATCTTCATAGAAGAACAGGTCTTTAACATTAATGATACCGATCACATTATCACGGCTTTCACTATATACAGGCATTCTTGTATGGCGAAGTTCCTTATATACCTCGAACAATTCCTGATAAGAAATATCCGCACTGACGAATCCAACATCCATTTTAGGAACCATGACGTCCTTAGCCATCGAATCACCGAAATCAACCACGTTTGTGATCATCTGACGCTCTTCGCTTTCAATAACACCCTCCTCGTGGCTGACATCCAAGATCGTACGAAGCTCGCCCTCTGTAATCGCAGGAGAGTGATTCGACTTTACATGGAGCAGATGCATTAGTCCGTTGCTCAATTGATTCATTAAAAAAGAAATCGGTCGAAGTATGTTCGTTAGTCCATAAATCGGTTTGGCATAGATTAGAGATAAACGTTCCGCATTCATTGTTGCGAGGGACTTTGGAATGATTTCTCCAAATATTAAGACCAAAATAGTAATAATTCCTGTTGCAATACCGGTGATCGCGCTTACACTGTCACTCATACCTGAACTTTTTGCAAGTTTCATTGCGAAAGTTGTTGTCAGAGAAGAAGCAGATAAGTTCACAACGTTATTACCTATTAGTATGGCACTAAGCATTTGCGTCTTTTCTTCGATCAGTTTGAGTACCAGAGAGGCATTCTTGTTTTTATCGTCTGCCAATGATTTGATACGCATTTTGTTTACTGTTGTTAAGCAAGTCTCTGCAGATGAAAAGAAAGCAGAGAGTGCGAGCAGAATAAGTAAAATAACTATCTGCCGGGCGTCGCTTGAATCCAAAAAAAATCAACTCCAATCCTAATTAATGGGGCTGCAAAGTAACCATGCAGCTTAATGATAAAATGTATCCTTAAGGGCTTTGACAAAATCGCTAAGGATCATTATAGTATAACAAGCAATATTCTACCGAGGAATGTAGGAAATGTCAAGATATCTTGCGTTGCGAATTTGTGATATAATGAGCCTCAGAGAAAAACAAGCGGCTGCGAAGCAGACATTTGTTTTTCTGGGCTCATTAACGAGCAAATAAGCTTGTGTAACAAGCGAATAAGCTCTGAAGGAGCGGATTTGCGAGTTTAATAAAAAGGCTAATTGATGTATGATATAATAACCTTTAATGATATTGCGACTTAGATTAGAAAAGAGGTAAACTATGGAGCAAAAAAAAGAAGATTGCTTGGTTTCCTGTGTAGATGCAGGACTTGGTTATGAGAATCGAGCAATTATAGAACATTTGGACTTCAGCGTACATCGTGGAGAATATATATGCGTTGTTGGTGAGAACGGATCCGGTAAAAGCACATTGATCCGAACTTTACTTGGTTTGTTGAAGCCGGTCAGTGGCAAAGTGGAGTTGGCACCTTCTCTTCACGGCGGAGCAATCGGTTATCTGCCACAGCAGACACAGGCACAGAAGCACTTTCCGGCCAGCGTGATGGAAGTTGTGCTGTCCGGTTTCCAAAATCAGATGCATGGCAAGCCTTGGTATCGGCGCACACAAAAGAAAGAAGCACTTCGTAACCTGGAGCGTTTGGAAATTACCAATCTAAAGGGAAAATGTTATGGGGAACTTTCCGGTGGACAGCAGCAGAGAGTACTGTTAGCCCGTGCGCTGTGCGCAACGGAGAGACTGTTAGTATTAGATGAGCCGGTTACCGGTCTTGATATGGCTGCGGCAGCGTCATTGTATGCAAATCTTGACAAACTTCATCAAGAAGGCGTTGCCATCATTATGGTGACACACGATGTACACAAGGCGGTCGAGTGTGCAGATTATATTTTGCATATTCGTGAAGGAGACTATTTTTATGGCAACGTTGCGAAGTATTTAGAGACAGAGTATGCCGGGGTATGGCATACAATGCGGTAAATATAGGAGGAATCATACATGGAAATGTTAATGCAGATGTTTTCCTATCCATTTATAGTGAGAGCATTTATTGTCGGAATATTGGTATCGCTATGTGCCGCCCTGTTAGGGGTAAGCTTAGTATTAAAACAGTATTCCATGATCGGGGATGGATTATCCCATGTGTCTTACGGGGCATTGTCAATTGCGATCGCATGTGGCATCGCACCGCTTGCACTTTCAATACCGGTAGTGATCGTAGCGGCCTTTTTCCTGTTGCGTATGACAGAGAATGGACTAATGAAGTCGGATGCAGCCATCGCTGCCATGTCAGCTTCGGCGTTAGCGATCGGTGTATCGGTAACAAGCCTTACGACAGGAATGACTACGGATGTGTGCAGTTACATGTTTGGCAGCATTTTGGCGATGACATCCGCAGACGTATATTTAAGCGTTGGTTTGTCTGTGATCGTATTGTTGTTATTTATCTTTTGTTATCACAGTATCTTTACGGTCACTTTTGATGAAAGCTTTGCCAGAGCAACGGGGGTAAAGGTATCATTTTACAATACAATGATCGCAATTTTGACGGCAGTGACGATCGTTCTTGGAATGCAGATGATGGGAGCCATGTTGATATCGAGTTTGGTTATTTTTCCGGCACTCACATCTATGCGTATATGGAAAAGTTTTAAGAGTGTGGTGATCTCTTCCGGTATTTTGGCCGTAATCTGTTTTTGCATCGGAATGATCGTATCCTATCAATTTTCAACGCCGGCAGGAGCAAGCGTTGTATTAGTTAATTTATGTGCGTTTGCGATCTTTTTTGTCATTCAGAAAATCAGAGAACACATATAACATAGCGCATATGGAGGAAAATAATGCTTTACCAGGGAAATATTCGAGACTATCTTAGTAAGCAGCCATTGCTGTTTGACGGTGCAATGGGAACTTACCTTGCAGATAAATATATACAATTTGGTGGAGAATCCTGCGAAAAATGGAATCTTCGCTATCCGGAGCGTATTAAACAGATACACAAAGAGTATATTGATGCCGGAGCAGTGGCGATCAAAACAAACACATTTGCGGCCAATGCAGGAGATCATTTTACGGCAGAAGAGGTTGGAAAGGTTATAGCAGCCGGCACGCAGATTGCACGGGAGGCAATCGAGGAATCTGCAGGAGAGCAGATATTATTTGGTGATATTGGTCCTGTTGTGATCGGCGATGAGAATGATGCGGCAGAACGTTATCGCCTTCCGGTGGACTGCTTTTTGGAGCAGGGTGTGCGTCATTTTTTGTTTGAGACATTAGACAACATAGAAGGATTGGACGAAATTACCGAGTATATTAAGCAAAAGCAGCCGGAAGCATTTATTATTGTCTCATTTGCAGTATCACCGGAGGGCTTAACCCGAAGTGGATGTTATGGGCGTAGTTTATATCAAAAGATGATGAATGTATCGTCGATCGATGCACTTGGCTTTAATTGTATTTCCGGTCCTAAGCATTTGCTGGATCTCATGCATAAATTGTCAAGAGAAAAGAATACAAAATATATCTCGATCATGCCAAATGCCGGTTATCCTGCCGTACTGGATAATAGAACGTATTACGAGGCACATCATTATTATTATGCAAAAGAGATGTACCAGATCGCAAAGCAGGGGGCGTCTATCATAGGAGGCTGTTGCGGTACCGATCCAAGCTTTATCTCGGAAATAGCTAAGACGTTGCAGCAGTCGCCGCTCCCCGGAAGAAAAACATATAGTGCGGATGGTTCGGGACGGTCCGTCCACTCTGTTGTGGAGAACCGGCAAACGGAACAATCAATCCCTGTCGCAAATGATGGACAGGAAGTGAAAAACTATGCCGGAAAGGACAATCTGTGCAATACCTTTGCAGCAAAATTGGCATGTGGCGAGAAGGTTTTGGTCGTAGAACTGGATCCTCCTGTAACGCCGGAGATCGATTTCTTCATGGAAGGAGCAGCCAAGTACCAGCAGGCAGGCGTTGACGCCATTGATATTGCCGACTGCCCGGTGGCAAAGGCACGCATTGACAGTAGTATATTGGCATGCAAAGTCATGCGCGAACTTGGTCTGACAGCAATTCCGCATATGACCTGTCGTGACCGTAATATTAATGCAACGAAGGCATTGTTGCTGGGATTAAATGTGGAGGGTGTTAACAACGTACTTACCGTGACCGGAGATCCGGTGCCGGCAGCAGAGCGAGGCTTGGTAAAAACAATGTTTAGCTATAATTCAGCGGTGCTTGCAAACCATATTCGTACCCTGAATGAGCAGATTTTTCAGAACAATCCGTTTATGATCAGTGGAGCATTAAATGTAAATGCCGTTAATTTTGACAGTCAGATCATCCATGCTAAGCGTAAGATCAGCCAAGGAATCGATGTATTATTTACGCAGCCGATACTTACGGAAAGAGCATTAAATAACCTCAAGCGTGCCAGAGAGGAATTAGATGTTAAGATCTTAGGCGGAATTATGCCGGTAGTCAGCTATCGGAATGCCTGCTTTATGAATAGTGAAATGGCAGGAATTGATGTCGATCCGCGTATTATAGAAATGTATCAGGACAAAGACCGGGCACAGGGAGAGGAACTGGCAGAGCAGATATCTGCTCAGGTTGCACAGGAAATTGCCCCATATGTGGATGGCTTTTATCTGATCACGCCATTTAAGAGAGTCGAGCTTATATTGCGGATCATTAAACAGATCCGAGGGCTGTTGGATCGCTAAGGATCGGTACAAATGGCTGAAAAAGGCTTAAATTCCCGAAAAAGGCTTGCAAATTTACATAGTTCCTGTAAAATAGTAAGCGTTGCATATTAAGAGTATGTGAACTGAGAAAGGAAAGAGATAATTATGATACAGGCAAGTAACGTGACATTGCGTCTGGGCAAGAAAGCCCTGTTTGAGGATGTAAATATTAAATTTACAGAAGGAAATTGTTATGGATTGATTGGTGCAAATGGTGCCGGCAAATCTACATTTTTAAAAATACTTACCGGAGAGATCGAACCAAGTAAAGGAGACATCATTATTACTCCTGGTCAGCGACTTTCTTTCTTGAAGCAGGATCATTTCCAGTATGATGAGTTTGTTGCACTTGATACTGTTATAATGGGTAACGAACGCTTATACGACATCATGAAAGAAAAAGATGCGATTTATGCAAAAGAAGATTTCACAGAAGAAGATGGTATCCGTGCCAGTGAATTAGAAGCAGAATTTGCGGAAATGGATGGATGGGAAGCAGAATCAGATGCTGCGACTTTGCTAAATGGTCTTGGAATCGCACCGGAACTTCATTATAAAAAGATGAGTGAGATCGCAGCCAGCGACAAGGTAAAGATCCTGCTTGCGCAGGCGTTATTTGGTAACCCGGATATCTTATTGCTGGATGAGCCGACCAACCACTTGGACTTAGATGCGATCCGTTGGCTGGAAGACTTCCTGATCGATTTTGACAATACGGTTATCGTGGTATCCCATGACCGATATTTCTTAAATAAAGTCTGCACACATATTGCGGACATTGATTATGCGAAAATACAGCTATATGCCGGTAACTATGACTTTTGGTATGAGTCAAGTCAGTTGATGATCAAGCAGATGAAAGAAGCCAACAAGAAGAAAGAAGAGAAGATCAAAGAGTTGCAGGAATTTATTCAGCGATTCAGTGCGAACGCTTCCAAATCCAAGCAGGCAACTTCTCGTAAAAAGGCATTGGAAAAGATCGAGCTTGATGACATGAAGCCATCCAGCAGAAAATATCCATATATTGATTTCCGTCCGGAACGGGAGATTGGTAATGAAGTACTTACCGTAGAACATTTGTCTAAGACTATTGATGGTGTTAAAGTTTTAGATGACATTTCTTTCATCATCAACCGCGAAGATAAGGTTGCTTTTGTAGGAAGCAACACGATCGCCACAACTACGTTGTTCCAGATCTTAGCAGGAGAGTTGGAACCGGACGAGGGAAGTTATAAGTGGGGTGTTACGACAAGCCAGTCTTATTTCCCAAAAGACAATACAGAGTTGTTCTCCGGGGACGAGACGATCGTTGACTGGTTAATGCCATTTTCACCGGAAAAGGATCCAACCTATGTACGTGGTTTCCTCGGACGTATGTTATTCCCGGGCGAAGATGGTGTCAAAAAGGTTAATGTATTATCCGGTGGAGAGCGTGTTCGTGTTATGCTGTCCAAAATGATGATCTTGGCATCCAATGTTTTGATCATTGATGAGCCGACAGCGCATTTGGATATGGAATCGATCACCGCATTGAATAATGGATTGATCAAATTCCCGGGAGTAATTCTCTTTACATCTCAGGATCATCAGTTTATTCAGACAATTGCAAATCGTATTATGGAAATCACACCGGGTGGATTGATCGACAAGATTTCAACATACGATGAATATCTGGAAAATGATGAGATGGCAAGAAAACGTCAGATCTTGTCTGTACAGGCAGAAGAAGAGGATTAATATACAGCAGAAGCTATAAACCAGATTGTATAAATATAAGAAATTAGTGTGCCCCATGGAGTTCCACGTTTATGTAGGATCCCATGGGGCGTTTTGTTTGAATAAATACTGCTTTGGTTACGGAATAGATGGTTAATAGCTTATTCCTGCAAAAAAATAAACCTTAGAAATACATCTCTAAGGTTTAAAAAAGAAAAACTGGGCTACAAGGATTCGAACCTTGAAATGCTGGAGTCAGAGTCCAGTGCCTTACCATTTGGCGATAGCCCATCATATGTCTTGAAGCATACAACTTACAATGTTTTGTGTAAGCCTTTTGCTCAAGCACTTGTTTATTATATAACACTGGAAACGAAAAAGCAAGTCTTTTTTTTAGAATATTCAACACCTTCTTAATCACAAGCTACACAGATTTTGAATATATAACTCTTTAGAAGTGGCTTTTTTTAAAAAATGCCATATTTATTGTGACAAATGACATAAAATATTGAAACATCTAAGAAAATGTATTATAGTAAAACTCAGATAAGCAACATTTGATGATACAGAAGGATAGGGGGGATATTATTAAAGATACAATCGTTAAAGAATACATAGGAAACCCAGAAATTTTTGCGGATGTCTTTAATTTTTTTCTTTATGATGGAGAACAAAAAATAAAGCCGGAGAATCTTACAGAGAAGGATGTTACGGAATTGGTTACATTGCCGGCGGCAATAAAAGGACAGGAATTGTCAAGAGAAGTGGACGTTAGCATAAAAAGATCTCAAATGCATAAACGTTCCAAGCGTAAAACGGATGGCAGTAATTCAGCGCAGAAACACCGCGATTTGTTGAAATTTGCAGCAATGATGCAGGACTCTTATGCAAACTATGTGATATTAGGGGTTGAGAATCAGATGGAGGTGCATTATGCAATGCCGGTGCGTAACATGGTATATGATGCACTGCAGTATGATAAACAAGTTGCAATGATTGCAGCAGATAATCGAAGAAATAAGAGGTTTTCCGGTGGAAACATCCGGAATAGTGGAGAGTTTTTGTCGGGATTCTTAAAGACAGATAAGATATTACCGATTATCACATTGACGATATACTTTGGGACAGAACCATGGGATGGACCGCTTTCACTGAGAGAAATGTACGACATTAATGACAGTAAATTACTTGACTTTGTTCCTGACTACAGAGTACAATTAATTCAACCAATGACGCTATCAGAAGATGATTTTGAGAAGTTTCACACAAGTTTGCGGGAGGTGCTGCAGACGATAAAATATTCTGTAGATGCCCAGAAGCTAACGGAATATATAGTACAAAATGAACGAATGCATCATCTTGAATTGTCAGCAGCTAATGTGATTAATACAGTTGCAGGGATAGGATTGGAAATTAGGCAAGACAGGGGGAAAGTGGATATGTGCAAAGCAATTGAGGATCTGAAGGCAGAGAGCCGAGAGGAAGGTCGTGCAGAAACTATAGGACAGACAGTAACCATGTTGAGAAATATGAAGATACCGAAAGAAACGATATTATCAGAATTGCAGAAGACATTTTCAATCAGTGAAGAGGAAGCTAACAGAATATATAGTACAAAATGAACGAATGCATCTTTTTATTGTTATGATTGTCTATGTAAGACAGAGTCGCAAAAATTATATATAAAAAGCAAACAAAAAAATAAAACCCTAGATAACTATCTAAGGTTTAAAAATAAAAAACTGGGCTACAAGGATTCGAACCTTGAAATGCTGGAGTCAGAGTCCAGTGCCTTACCATTTGGCGATAGCCCATCATATGTCTCAAAGCATGCCATTTACAATGTTTCATGTAAATATTTCGCTCAAGCACTCAGCTATTATATAATAATATTTTCAAAAAAGCAAGCCCTTTTTTATAAAAAATTTTATGGCATTCTTGCAAATAGTTGAATTAGATCGATGAAGTACACATCTTGCATATTACCTTTACACCAATGTTAAAAATGTAGTAAAATAGAAATAGTGACTAGACCATAGGGTCAAAAATGATTGGAGTAACAGTATGACAAAAAATCAATTTACAATACAGCCGGGCAATGCACTGCCGCTTGGCGTGACAAAGGTGGCAGATGGTGTGCAATTCGCCATATATTTGCCTGACAAGAGAGAATGTTACCTAAAGCTATTTCGTAAAGGACATCAGACAGAGCAGTATCGGATACCGCTTACGGATGAATATCGCATGGGAAGCGTATATTTCGTACACCTGCGTTCCAAAAATACGACAAGTGCCTTTGATATAGCCGAAGAATTATCCGATAAGTACGAATACGTATACGAAGCAGACGGGGAAGATATTGTGGATCCCTATGCGGCAGGAATATCCGGTCGAGACCGTTGGAATCGTACAGATAAAATGCCCGTCAGAGGTCGTATCTGTTTGAAAGAATTTGACTGGGAAGGAGATTACATTCTGCGCAAGCCTTTTCATGAGCTGGTTTTATATCAATTGCATGTAAGAGGATTTACAAAACATGCCTCCTCCGGCGTGGGCAAGCCGGGTACTTTCGCAGGTCTGCAGGACAAGATACCATATATGAAAGATCTTGGGATCAATGGCGTACTCTTGCTTCCGGTATATGATTTTGAAGAAAAGCAGGGTGATAAAGTAAATTATTGGGGATACGGTGTAAGTGATACGTATTATTTTGCACCAAAAGCAGCCTATAGCAGCGGAGAAAATGCAGATGAAGAATTCAAAGAAACGATCAAAAAGCTTCATCGCAACGGAATGGAAGTTATTTTGGACTTCTATTTTGCACCCGGCACCAATCTCAATTTAATGACAGATTGTTTGCGGCATTGGGTATTAAACTACCATGTGGATGGTTTTCGGGTCAACACAGAAGTCATGCCATCGCTTACATTAGCATCAGATCCTATTTTATCCGGTGTTAAGCTATTTTCTTCTTATTGGGATGAAGAAATGTTATCCGGCGCCGGTATTCATCAGGCGGATAACTGTCTGGCAGAATATAACGAAGGCTTTATGAACGATGCCCGACGTTTCCTGAAAAGTGATGAGGGACAGGCAGAAGCGTTTTATAAAAGATTTTACCGCCATCCGGATAAAGTGGGCGTTATTAACTTTATGACCCATGTAAACGGATTTACGATGATGGACCTGGTGTCCTACGATATCAAACATAACGAATCAAACGGGGAACGAAATGCCGACGGAACGGAGTACAATTATAGCTGGAACTGTGGCGTGGAAGGAAAAACCCGCAAAAAGGCTGTACTGGAGCAGCGGAAACGTCAGATCCGCAACGCATTTTTGATGCTGTTATTTAGTCAGGGAACGCCGATGATCCTTGCAGGCGATGAATTTGGCAATAGTCAGGAAGGCAATAATAATCCGTATTGTCACGATGATGCGGTAACTTGGCTCAATTGGAAACCAACCAAGACAGGGGAGCAGATCCGCAACTATGTGAAACAGTTGATCGCATTTCGTACAGAGCATCCGGTGCTTCATCAAGCGAAAGCATTATGTATGCAGGATACGTTATCCTGTGGTCTGCCCGGCATATCGGCGCATGGAGTGCAAACGTGGCGTCCGGACTTTTCCAATTACAGCCGCATATTAGGTGTGCTGTTAGCCGGAGATTATGCGCAGAAACCGGATGGAACTTCCGATGATTCTATATACATCATTTTTAATATGTATTGGGAGACAAAGTCCTTTGATCTGCCAACGCTGCCGGCAGGCAAAGAATGGCATGCTGCCATCGAGACATTTGATGAAACATTTCACGTGTTGCCGCAGACGGCCGTTAAACAGACCAAGAGAAGTAAAAATACAAAACTGGGCAAGCAGCGAGCAACCGTAGTTCCACCACGTTCTATTGTTGTATTTGTCAGCCGCTAGCAGATATATGCGACCGGTAGCCGTCGCAAGCAAAAAAGCAGACACAGGAGCGAAGAACCGCGCCCCTGCATCCGCATGAGGGAGTGTCTGCAGACGCAGATCAGAAATAAAATTAGAAATCGTGATTTTTCATGATTTCTGAGTAAAGATCAAGATCACAGACATTTGGCTCTGTGTAATGGGTGCAGTTAGTGCAAGATACGCTCTCTGCAGTAGAGTTAGAGCATCCGCATTTGCCTGTTTCGCAAGGGCAATACTGCGTACAATGTTCTGCAACTTCTTTCATGGTTTTTGCATCTTTTTTCATGATCGTGCCTCCTTATCTGCGCTGTCTGAAGTAGGCAGCCGATGCTGACAGCGCAAGTGCACACGGCTGTAATCTATAGGAAGACAAACTCTCTGCATCCAAACAGCAGAAAATTTGTCGTGCAATTAGTATGCACAGAAAGCAGGATTTTATGATTTTATTGAAAATTTCTGAAATACAAAAAGCTATGGCGCACTTATTGATCCGTGATGCCTTTGATGAATGTTATTTGGAGCAGGCAGAAGTGCTCACCTTTGCCAAATTGACCATGCAGGGTGGGCGTAATCCGAATTGGTACGATGAAGCGCCTGCAGATGACGGGGTTCGATGGAAAGAGTGCAAACCAACGATATTTACTTATATAAAAGGGGATCGAACGCCAACGATGATGCGCATTTCTTTGAAAGCCAGTGCAGAATTTGCAGAAAAATTGTTGGAAAACAGTGGCGTTTATGACCTGTATTTGCGGGAAAAACCGATGTTGCAACTGCAATTTCGCTATGAAAAGCAGGAATTGGTATTCGTCACCGGTATTACGCATGCAGAATTCACCATGGATAAACGTATTGAGTTCGCATGGGATGCAGCGGTAGAACAGTATGTGAGAAGTTTGGGAGTTGGGGCAGAACGAGGATAAGAACCTATATTATCAGAGCAAATACTTGCGTTATATGCCAAAAACCACTATAATAGAATTAAATGTGGGTAAGTATGCCTTGTTGTATGGGATGGCACACATGCCCGGAGCGAGAATAATAGCAACAACACAACGAGAAGGAAGAAAATATGCAAAAAGTATGAGCAGGAGGGGAAGATGGATAGTTTTGGTGCATCAAGAGGACGTCGTAAGAAACGTTTAGGAGATTTGCTGATTGAAGGTGGCTTGATCAATGACGAACAGCTTCAACAGGCATTACAGGCACAAAAGGAAAGCGATGTCAGACAGAAACTTGGTACTGTGCTGATCGATCTTGGCTTTGCATCTGATGATGATATCGCAGAGGTACTGAGCAGACAGTTGAATTTGACGAGGGTTCGCTTAGCGGATTATCATATAGAAGACAATGTGCTCACATTGGTTGATGAGAAATTGCTTCGTAAATATATGTTGATGCCATATGAGTTTGATCCGGAGAATCCAAATGTGCTCCGTGTAGCGATGAGCGATCCGCTGGATCTCGGAGCGTTAGATGATCTGTCTATCGTGACAGGTCTACGCATTGAGGCGCATGTTACTACAGTAAAGGATGTAGCGCAGGCACTTGACCGTTACTTCGGTAATGCGGAAGCAATGAAAGTGGCGGATCAGTTCACGAAAGAGCATCAGGAGCGTTATGGTAATAGAGAGAATCGTAACGAAGAGTCAGAGGAGATCAAGCAGGCACCGATCGTACGACTTTTAAATCAGATTATTGAGCAGGCAGTACATAAAAGAGCCAGTGATATTCACTTTGAACCGATGGAAGAGCAGCTTCGTATCCGATTCCGAGTGGACGGTGTGCTTCAAGAGGCGATGCGGCATGATATTACGCTGTTCCCGGCGTTGGTCGCTCGTATCAAGATTGTCAGCGGTATGGACATTTCAGAGAAACGTAAGCCACAGGACGGTCGTATGAGCGTTATCGTTGATCGACAGGAGTTCGATCTCCGTGTATCTAACCTGCCGACGGTATACGGCGAGAAAGTCGTAATGCGTTTGACGCAGAAGAAGGCACTGACGAGAGATAAGAAGGATTTGGGATTCCAGCCGGATGATTTAGCAAAGTTCGATAAAATCTTGGCGCACCCGCACGGTATTATCCTTGTAACAGGACCAACCGGTAGTGGTAAATCTACGACATTGTATACGGCACTTAGCGAATTGAATACAGAGGGCGTTAATATTATCACCGTAGAGGACCCGGTAGAGGCAAACCTTGCCGGGATCAATCAGGTACAGACCAACCCGAAGGCGGGACTTACCTTTGCATCGGCACTTCGTTCTATCTTGCGTCAGGATCCGGACATCATCATGATCGGTGAGATCCGTGACCAAGAGACTGCTAATATTGCCGTTGAAGCGTCTATTACCGGTCACTTGGTAGTAAGCACGCTGCATACAAATAGTGCGGCAAGTACGATCACCCGTTTGGCAGATATGGATATAGAGAGTTACATGATTGCAGATGCTGTTGTTGGTGTTATTGCACAGCGACTGCTTCGACGTGTATGCCCGGATTGTAAGAAGATGGTTCCGTTGACGGAATTTGAAAAGGAAGAAATGCATATCCGACCGGAATACCGGAGCAGAGAGATTCTTGTACCGCAGGCAAATGTCGGCGGTGATTGCATGAGATGCGGCGGATCGGGATATCAGGGTCGTGTCGGTATTTATGAGATCATGCCAATGTCTAATATGATCAAGCGAATCATTATTCGCGAGGGATCAGCGGAGGAGATTGAGAATCAGGCGATTCGAGAAGGAATGAAAACACTTGTCACTTCAGCAAATCAATATGTATTACAGGGTATTACGACGATTGAAGAAGTACATCGTGTTGCATATGGAGAAGAGTAAAAAGAGAGGGCTATTGTTAGACCTTATCGGATAGAACTAAAAATCTAAGCACAAAATGGGGGAACAGACATGTTAAGTTTTACGATTAATGATCTGCTTGCACAGGCACGTAAGATCGGCGCATCCGATCTTCATGTAGCTGCAGGAGCAGAGGCAAAATGCCGTGTGCACGGTGAATTAAGGAAAATTACAAGGGAACCGTTGTCGGCAGCAGACACTGCGGAATTGATCATGCCGATGGTGCCGGAACGATTGCGTGCATCGCTGGATGAGACGGGTGAGGCGGATTTCTCGCACGCCATTCCGGGGAATGGCCGATTCCGTGTGAACGTACTCAAGCAGAAAGGTGCATTGGGTACGGTTATTCGTTTGATCAGTACGGAGATTCCCAGTGCAGAGTCTTTGGGGCTGCCACCGTCAGTCGTAGAGCTTACCAAGAAAAAGCGTGGACTTGTCTTAGTGACAGGACCGACCGGTAGTGGTAAATCTACCACGTTGGCATCGCTCATAGATATTATTAATACAGAACGTGCAGAACATATTATCACAATGGAGGACCCGATCGAGTACGAACATTTTCATAAGGCGTCCATTATCAACCAGCGTGAAGTAGGAATGGATACGATGTCCTTTAGCGCAGCGCTCCGTGCGGCACTTCGTGAGGATCCGGATGTTATCCTCGTCGGCGAGATGCGTGACTTGGAGACGATTTCATCAGCGATCACCGCGGCTGAGACCGGTCACCTGGTATTTTCAACCTTGCATACCATTGGCGCAGCAGCAACTGTCGATCGTGTTATCGACGTATTCCCGCCGCATCAGCAGCAGCAGATTCGTGTGCAGTTGGCGAATGTATTGATTTCTGTTATTTCTCAGTCCTTGATCCCGACGAGAGATGGCAAAGGTCGTGTAGCGGCGTTTGAGATCATGCATACTACACCTGCGATCCAGAACCTGATCCGTGAGAATAAGACACATCAGATTTCATCTTCGATCCAGACAAGTAAGAATATGGGTATGATCACGATGGATGATGCGATTTACAAATTATATAATGACGGCAAGATCGATTCTACGCAGGCGCTTGAATTTGCACAGGAACCGGATCAGTTGCGTAAAAAATTATACTAAATATTTAAATTCGGCATATTGTCTAACTACGGTAGTAGAAAATTGGATAGTTTTAACAAAAATGGAAAAAATGACACAAAATTGTCTAAAAAAGCAAAAAATATGGTATAATTTTTGAACAAAATATGAACAACCAGGAAATGAAACGGATTCTATATAGATGAAATTCGAAACGAGTATCATTTATACAGAAGATTGTTCATACATACATAGTGGAAGGAAAAGGTGATACGTGTGGCGACAACAGCGTTTAACTATACGGCGATAGACGCCAGTGGAAAACAGAAAAAAGGCACGATCGAAGCTGCCAGCTTAGATGCGGCGAGAGCGAATCTGAAGAATCAGGGGTTGACACCGATTACGGTGGAGAAACCAAATGCCTTGAATAAGGAACTGAGCATCAATATTGGTGGTAAGGTTAAGGCAAAAGACTTGGCAGTGTTCTGCAAGCAGTTCCAGAGTATCTTACATGCCGGTGTTACAGTGATACAGGCGCTCGGAATGCTTGGCGAGCAGTGCGAGAATAAGAAACTGCAGAATGCAGTACAGGAAGTAAAGGTACTTGTTGAGAAAGGTGATACATTAGCGGGTGCGATGAGCACGATGCCGGATGTATTTCCGAGTATTTTGGTAAACATGGTGGAAGCCGGTGAAGCTTCCGGTAGCTTGGAGACAACGTTTGAACGAATGTCCGTAAGTTTTGATAAGGATGCCAAGATCAAGGGAATGGTTATGCAGGCAATGATATATCCATGTGTCTTGCTTTTGGTAATCATTGGTGTAGTTATCATCATGTTAGTTAAGGTGGTGCCGTCATTCCAAGAGACGTTTGACTCGGCAGGTGGTAAATTGCCGGGTATTACATTGGCAGTTGTGGCAATCAGTAACTTCTTGATCGCAAAGTGGCCGTTCTTCTTAGGTGGTGTGATCGTAGTTATTGTTACTATCCGAATGTTTATGAAGACAGACCAAGGGGCAGTGTTCTTTGGAACGATTGCCATGAAAGCACCGATATTTGGAAATCTCACAATCAAGTCAGCTAGTGCGAGACTGACTCGAACCTTGAGTACATTGATGGCATCCGGCATCCCGATGGTTGCTGCAATAGAAATTGTCGCAAAGTTGATGTCCAATCGATTGGTTCAAGTAGCGGTTGAGGATGCGAAGAATGAAGTGGAACGAGGTGTGGCACTGTCACAGCCGTTAGAAGATAGTGGAGTATTTCCACCGCTTCTGTGTCACATGACGCGTATCGGTGAAGAGACCGGTAATATGGAAGAGATGTTGGAAAAGGTTGCTGATTACTATGATGAAGAAGTGGAAGCGGCAACACAGGCCGTAACGGCGATTATGGAACCTCTTATCATCATTTTGATGGCAGCAATTGTGGTACCGATTATGTTAGCGATTATGGCACCGATGATGAGCATTTACAGTATGGCGGAGAATTCATAAAAGGAATTTTTAGATTGATTTTATGTTGTGTTATAACCACGAGCCAAGAAGTGGTTTATAATAAATATTTTTTAAGAAAAGGAGATTAAAGTTATGAAAAATTATGTAGCAAAGTTACGTGAAAACGAAGAGAAAGGTTTCTCTCTCGTTGAGTTGATTATCGTTATGGCAATTATGGCTATCTTAGTAGGTGTAGTTGCATCACAGGTTATTCCTTACATGGAGAAGTCTCGTCAGTCTAAGGATCAGCAGCAGATTAGTAGTTTGGCAACTTCCATGGTCTCTGCAATAGCACAGGATGATAGCTTTGATTTAGCAACTAAGGCTGCAACAGCAGATATTACGTTTGAGCTGAATAAGACAAATCTTACTTCTAAAACTTCTGCAACCATTGAAAGCACATTTGCTGAACTCTGTGGTCAGGCAGATACAGACGCGGTTGTAACTAAAGTGAAAAGTAAGTTCACATCCAAGAAAGCAAAAGCATCAGGAAATAAGTTATATGTAACCTTAAAAGCAGATGGTTCTGTTACAATTGATTTAGGTACGGCTGCTGGAACTCCTGCAAGTGCTAAACTTACGGTTACAACAGAGTAATACAGAGTTATAATAGAGGAGATAGATTATGCCAGTGTGGTGTGCGTATTTGGTTTTGTACATATGTGTATTTATGTTCGGGATAGTGATAGGCAGTTTCTTGAATGTCTGCATTTATCGTTATCCGAAGAAGGAGAGTTTGTTAAAAGGCTCTCATTGTATGGAATGTGGATATTACCTGCGCTGGTATGATCTGATCCCATTATTCAGTTTCCTAATACTAAGGGGCAGATGCAGGAAGTGCCATGCGAAGTTATCGCTTCAGTATCCCCTCGTGGAAGGAATGAATGGAGCATTATATGTGATCGTTTTCTTGGCGAACGGTTTCAACGTTATGAGCGTGATATATTGTCTCCTGACATCCGCCCTAATAGTATTAAGTATCATTGATTTTAGACAATACATTATCCCGGACAAGGTGAATATAGTGATTCTTGTGCTGGGTATTGTTGCTACGATTGTAGATCGACCGCAGTGGAAAGAGCATGTGATCGGTTTCTTTTCGGTCAGTGTTATCCTACTGATTATTTATTTGGTGACGGTAGGGCGTGGCATTGGCGGTGGCGATGTAAAGCTGATGGCGGTTGCAGGACTGGTGATTGGCTGGAAAGCATGTATTGTTGCATTTATTGTAGGGTGTATTGCCGGATCGATCATTCATGTGATACGAATGAAAGTTAGTGGTGCGAATCATCGCTTAGCGTTAGGACCTTATCTTTCAATGGGAATATGGTTTGCAATGTTATTTAGTGAACCGATAATAGAGTGGTACTTGAGATTGTGTGGACTGGCATAGGACACACATATCTTTGTTGTTATGGGCTTTTTTGACCAAGATTAAGCAATGGAAAATCTTGGTTTCATTGTCACAGAGTGCTTGACGCATTGTCAAACATTGTGTGATATGAAACTGGTTTCTATTGTATTTCGTACAGAAGCTATGGATCAAATTATGATGAAAAAGACAGGGAGGAACAAGATAGATGGCAAAGAAAGTATTGAGTATTGAGATAGGACAACAGGTAACCAAGGCGGTTGTCATTGATTTCCTGAAGAAGAACCCTCATGTGTACAATGCCTTTTCCTTTGACACACCGGAAGGTGTTATGGAAGATGGTTATGTCAAGGATAAGGATCGTATGGCACAGCTTCTTCGTGAACAGATGAAGGACAATGGTGTCAAAGAAAAAGAGGTTGTGTTCTCTATCGCATCTAGCAAGATTGCGAGTCGTGAGGTAACTGTTCCGTATGTTCCGGAGAAGAACTTAGACAATCTGATCAATGCAACAGCGCAGGATTACTTCCCGGTCAACATGGATGAGTACACATTGGCTTACAACGTGTTAGAGACAGTTAAGGAAAAGGATAAAAAGAGCTTGAAACTGCTGCTTCTCGCTGCACCGGACTCTTTGATCCAGAATTATTATAGTTTGGCAGATCTGATGGGCGTTCGCGTGGAATCCATTGACTATTATGGAAACGGTTCCATGCAGGTGCTGCAGAAACATATTGGATCCGGATATAGCGTGTGTGTGCAGATCGGTTCCTTAAATACCATGGTGAGTGTATTGAAAGAGAATCAGCAGATCATGCAGAGAACGATTCCATATGGTACGAATACAATTATAGAGACGATGTTAGCACATCCGGCATTGGAGTGCCGCGATGAGACGGACGCAATGGAAATGCTCTGTCGTGAAAATGTTGTGTATTCCACATTGGATTATGAGGATGAGACAGTACGAGGAACAAGAATTTCCGAGGATCAGTGGAAACGCTCCGGCCAAAGCCGTGAGGCAAGAAAAGCAGTTACCGATGCGGTAGGCGGTATCTTATTAAGTGTTATTCGAGTGGTTGATTATTTCGGCTCTCGTTATCCGGACTGCCAGCTCGGTTATATTTATATCACAGGTATGGGTGTTAAGATCCGCGGCTTGGATACCTTGTTTGAGCGAGAGATGGATCTTCCGGTTCGTAAGCTGGAGAAATTAACAAATATTACATTCTCTAGAGGATTTGCAAGAAGCTTGCAGGATCAGACGGAGTATATTGCAGCGATCGGTGCAGCGATTGAGCCGGTAGGATTTTCCTTAAAGGAACTGAAAAACAAGCAGGGTCGTGCGGCAAGCATGAGAACGGTCAAGATCATCTTGGCAGGCAGTGTGGTTGTTGCAGTTGCGCTCGTTGCAGTTGGATGGTTCCGACTTGTTGGTGCGAACAAGGAGAATGAGAATCTCAAGATGGAGAAGCAGTCACTGCAGAGCATTAATCAGGTATATACGGAGAACGAACAGGCGACTAAGAAGTTTGAAGATGCGGCTGCGCTGCATGTGGCGACATCGACGAAGAATCAAAATTTGGTAGCATTGATCGAGCAGTTACAGAAGAAACTGCCAAAGCAGATGCAGGTGTCTACGTTGCAGACGACAGAAGATAAAGTGACACTGACGATCACAACAAAAACAAAAATATCAGTAGCTAAGATGCTGGTAGAGTTCGAAGGAATTGATCTTTTGACCAATGTGAATGTTGCTTCTATCGCGGGAGCAGAGTCTGAGAATGATAAGATAGATGAATATACTTTCTCGGTAACAGCAGATTATACACAGTTACCAACGAAAGAAGAGAAGGACGTCTCACTGGATGAAGCAGATACAACGACAACAGATACAACACAGACGGCACAGTAATAGGAGGTGACACAGAATGGCTACACAGAACACAAAGACGAAGACGACATTAGCAGATAAAGATAAGAAAGTATTGATGATCCTTGGTGCACTGGTGATTTTAGCGTTGGCATGGTTCTTAGGCTATCAGAAGTTCAATGAGCAGCGCGAGACAGTAGTGACAGAGAATGATCAGTTGGCGATGGAAGTGTCACAGCTTCGTGCAAAAGTATCCAAGAAAGCACAGGTAGAGGCTGATACGGAGAAGAAGAATGCCCGTACCGAGCAGGTGCTTCTTGCATATCCGTCAGAGCTTCGTACGCAGGATGCGATCAATCGCTTTGACCAGTTAGAGAAGAAAGTGAAGGGTCTTACGATCACAACGGAGAACTTTACAATGAATCAGATCTTCTTCCAGGATGGCGCAGCATTAGAAGAGGTTGTAGCACAGAATGCAGACAGCGATGCTCAGTCGAAAGATGCGAATGGTGGCAATTCGACAGCTAGTGGTAATAATACACAGAATAGTACGAATAATACGGCTAACGCAGCAACGAATGAGACTGCTGCTGCAGACAATGCACAGAATGCGCAGTCAACCGACACCGGTAATTATACCGGTTACCGTTCGGATGTAGGCATTACATTTGCTACGGATTATAAATCGCTGAAGAGCGTGTTGAACTTTATCAACAACTATTCAGAGCGAATGAATGTTTCGAATGTTAATATTTCATCCGATGAAGGATCTAAGGCATTGCAGTGTACAATGACCGTGCAGATGTTCTCAGTTGGAGGACAGGCGAAAGAGTATAAGGATCTGACATTATCCGGTGTACCACTTCGCAAAGACAATATTTTTCAGTAAATAGGTTACGCTCGGGTTCGGATGACGAATCCGGGCGTATTGGAGTAATAGTGAGACGGTAGGGGAGAAATTAGTATGATCAAAAAATTATGGAAAGAGAATAAGGGTTTTACGTTGATCGAGATTGTAATAACGACGGTCGTACTTGCTACTATTTCGATCCCGTTATTGGCGTATTTCTCAGAGTCTATGCGGCACAGTGCAAGGACCAAGCAGCAGCAGAACGCTGTTGTTGCAGCACAGGATGCTGTCGAGGAGTTAAAGAACGCCTCATTTAGTCTCGATAACGATAAGGTGGCAGACCCATCTGCGGCACCAAAGGCAAGCTGGACAGTAGCATCTCCATTGCCATCGGCGCCGGCGGCATATGATATGTACAAGAACTATACTGTTAATGGCAGTAGTTATAATGTGGTTGCACATGTCACCCCAAAGAAGTCAGTGAATAATGTTTATAATGGTTCAAATGGTCTGTATGATCGCAACCTATCGTATAGTAAGGCGATCATTCCATCGATGGATTCCAACAAAGACTTGATCTCAACAGAGACAGCACAGTATCTGTCCGATGCTAAGTTATATTACGGTGGTTTGTACTCTACATATTGTAAGGATAATAAGAATACGATTGTGAAGGATACAACGAAAGTCAATACAACGACGATCGGAAATCATTTGAAACGTAAGATCGTTGTAGGTATTAAGCCGGGTGCATCGACCGGTAAGATCATTGCGACAGTTACATATGAGTATAGCTATGTGAAGGATGCTTCGGATGAATATCCGGATGCAATTCTTACGGCACATCCGGATCCTTACAAAGTAGATATCGCAAAGCAGTCGATCGATGCGGATAAGTTTGAGAATATTTTTATATTCTACAAGCCGGATACGAAAAACGATGAGGTAGAGATTAAGGGATCAACGCTTGCATCAACATTAGGTGTGGCTAATATGAAACTGTACCTTGTGGCAGAGAATAGTGTAGCAAATTCATTGGCGACGCCGGGAGATCACAGCGATCCGGACATTATCGTCCGTGATATGACATATTCGATGAAAGTATCAACAGATACGAATCTGACAGGTACAGTCACAAAAGCTTACACAAACTTATGTGCAAGTGGTCATGATGAAATTGCCTCAAGTGGTAATGTGTCTACGGTGATGCAAAAAGATGGTTCGGGTAATTATACGTTGATCACGACAGAGGATAGTAACCGACTGGTCGACATTACAGTATCGGTTTACAAGGATAAGGGAGGGTCTTATCCATTTGATGAGTCAGATAAATTGGCCTCAGTAGATGGCAATAAGGTTCAGTAAATAGAAGGGAAAGGATGGAGAGCGTATGAATAAGTTCAGAAAGGATGAGAGAGGATCATCGTTAGTTATGACCATCATAGTAGCGACGTTCATTTCCCTGTTGGCAGTAGCGGTTATTTCAATGACAGTAACCAATATTAAGCTGAAACAGGCACAGAAGAAATCTCAGACCAATTTTTATAATGCAGACTCCATCGTAGATGCGATCAAAGCGGGTGTGGAGAATGTATCAGATACGGCAGCCAGAGATGCATATGAAAGCGTATATGCAGCGTATGGTGCTGTGCGTTCCGGTTCAACAGATTCATTGACCGGAAAGTATTCTTCAAAATATTTTAATGCAGTAATTAGCGCTTTGTCCGAAGGAGACTGTGATATTACCACAGGCGTGACGAATATGAAATATCATGATTCCGTCATCAGAGGCTTCTTGACAGAGGCACAGTCCAAATACAGTGGCGGTAATTTTGTAGATGGATATAAGAGTCATGTTAATGGTAAAGGTGATATGGAGTATGACAGTGGCGACAATAGCTTATTACTGAAGGATTTGACGGTTATAAAGACAGAGGGCGACTATCAGACAACGATCACGACAGATATTCGTGTGAACCTGCCGGAGATGAAGGCCGGTACACATTCTGAGTATTTGAATTATGCGTTGATCGCAGATAACAAAGTAAAGATCAATGGTGGCTCCAGTGCGGCAACGATTGATGGTGACGTTTATTCCGGAACGGTTCGCAGAGATCTTCCGGGAGCCAGTCCGGAACCAAATGTAGAAGCGGATCCGGAGGCAGGATTTGTCGTAGATAATGGGGCAACATTGAACATAAATGCTGAGAACATTATATCTCGCGGAGATATTTTGGTTCGAGGCAGATCTTATATGAGAATTAACGGTTTGAACGGCTTGGATGCACATGTCTGGGTTGAAAATATTCAGACCAAGGCCTCTTCCACAGGAACAGCCGGTAATGTATTAAGGATTAATGCAGAAACAAATGTTTCGGATGATTTGGAGATTTGGGGAAATAATGACAATGTCACTTTTAAGAATTCTTATTGTGGTTACAACTACAACAAGGATTATAGTGCAGCGAATATTGGTAAAACATCCGATAATGCACAGTTTAGTTCTGCGATGGTGATCAATGGAAAAAATGTTACATTAGATATACAAAGTTTATCAAAGCTGATCTTATCCGGTAAGACATTTATTTCTAAGAAGGGAAATAAAAATGAGAGTCTTGACGGTGCAGGTCCATCTTATGCAGGAAGCAAGGATATACGTACAGGAGAGGCATTGACTGTAAAGAGTAGTCAGGTTGCCTATTATGTACCGAGCGACTATTGGAAAAAGGTTGGATCTTCCGGCCCGACATTTCCAAATGGCATTGTATTTACACCGATAGAGGGATCTACAGATGAATATGAATTTGATGTAGAGGGATACAATGAGTTCGTTGGTGGCAATAAATTTGATGTGAGAGATTATATAGATTCGGCTATGCCGCTTGTGTATTACTATCGTCATGATACGGATGTGAAGGCAGACGCCTTGACTTATTTCTATTTGAATGTGAAAGAAGACAAACTGACTTCCTTCTATCAGACATATGCAAAGTGCAGTCCGGATTATGCGATCCTTAAGGATGTCAATGCAAAGTATATGTCATCGACAGGAATCAAGTTTAGCGGTGGTGCCGGAGTATTCTGTGCGACCGGTAATATATTGTATCGTGATGGTGCATCCGGTCAGGAGAAGATCGAGATCGGTGATGAGTCGCCGGGCAATGAGGGTGCAGTAGTTCGCAGCTATGCAGCAGAAAAAAGTAAAGAATATATGTCATTGCAGATGTCGCTGACATCCGATTACGATTTATCCTTAAAGTCTACCCAGTATCGTTTGTCAGATAATTACAGCGATGTATATACGAAGAAGGGTATCACAAATACTTCATCGGATAAGACAAATTTATTTGCAGTACTTCTCGACGAAGGTAAGATTGCTGATTATGAGAGCAAGAGTTCATCGAATCCAAAGCTTCCGTCGAATAGTATTATCGTTGTGAAGAAGGGCGATTATACTTGGAACGGCTCTGAGGAAGGTGGAATCATTGTTGCAACCGGTAATGTTAAGCTGGAGAAAAACTTCAAGGGATTGATCATTGCTGGTGGAGACATTGAATTTAGCGGTGCTACTAAGGTTGTAGCGGATTCCGACCGTCTTGAAAAGATTTTTGATAACGACACAATTATTTACAATATGTTTAGTAAGTATTTCCGCAAGACAATCGCATCATCTATTGCCAAAGATGATAGCAGCGGAGATAACGGTATTTGCTATGAGAACTGGAAGAAGAATTAAAATAGGAGGTGATGGAGATGCAAAGAGGTAGCAGAGATGAGAGAGGTTTCACGATGGTGGAAATGATCATCACGATTGCAATTATGGCGATTCTGGCGGGGATTATCGGAGGTGCATATTCGATCATCAAGTCTGGAAATGCATCAAAATCGACATCCAGATTTTTGGGAAGGTTGGATACCACGCAGGTAGAAAACATGACCAAGAAGGGAACAACCTATTTGTATTTATTTAAGGACAGCGATGGGGTACAGACATTGATGTACAATGATGGTACAGACACAGGTCTTAACTCTCAGAGTGATGTGATCGCTCATAAGGCGGATGGAGTTGTAACAGATATTGCCGGTTCCGGTGTGGATTTTACAGCGACATCAGGCAGCGATTCTGTGAATAGTAAAGATACATCGGATTTGGTAATTAAGATTTCTTTTGATAAGGCGAGCGGAGCATTCAAATGCTGTAAAAAGGCAGATGATGCTGCAGGAAGCACTTTTTATAAAGAAATTTCATTTAAGGGACGCGGTACTACTTCCTATGGAGTAAAGCTTGTAAAAGATACCGGCAAACATATGCAGGGATAGGAAGGGGGATGAATGATGCGACGCAAAGATGAAAATGGTTTTACATTAGTAGAACTTGTAATATCAATGGGAATGTTTTCTATTGTAATGCTTGCGATCATGTTTTTTCTGACGGCAGGAACAAAAAGTTACGGACATTCCAAAAGTGAGTTGAATCTGCAGATGGAATCGCAGATGTTACTCAATCAGATACGTGATATCACGTATTCATCCAATTATGCCAAATATGACAGCACACATAAGGCGTTGATCTTATATGATGTGGATAAGGTCCCGGCACCGACACCATCTGCAGGAGCAACTGCAGCACCGGTGGCAACAGCAGCACCGGCACCGACGAAGACGGCAAAGGTGACGATAGTATATTTGGTTGATGATAAGCTGTATTTACGCAAGGATCTAGATCCTACAGCGGTGGATGCTGCGTCACTTACAACAACCTGCGTTGCTATGGATGATTTCCTTTTTAGCAGATATATGCAGGACTTTAAGGCGACTATTAAGAAGAATGATGTGCAGCTTACGATGAAGATGAAAAATGGTAAGAGCAAGTACGAGTTAAATGAAGGAATTACAATTCGTAATGGATGGATCACTTATCCGTGATCATAATATGACAGTGTAGCAGAGACTTAGGATATTGTTTTTTCGCATGGAAAGACAATGGACAGATGGAGGATATGTAGTATAAAGGCAGATAGGTAGAATGGAGGGCTTACTATGAGCAAGAGGAGACCAAAGACAAGTCTGGTCAATTTGTTGCGTAATAAGAAAACAGCTATAGCAGCAGCAGTATGCGTGGTTGTTGCCATGGGTGCATATGTTGGCGTACATATGTACAATTCGCATGCAGAAGATACCCAAATTGGTCAGATGCGTGGTGTGATCAACGACATTAGTGAGATCAAAGGGAAGAAGAGCGGTGCAAAGCGTACCATGGGTATAGGAGCCGGGGAACTTGGTTCTGCAGAGAATCCTTTTGTTTATCTTGAAATCGTGCCTTGGCAGGGTGTTGGTAATATTAGTTATTGCGTAACCGGCTGTCAGGCTGTCGATATTGAGAAAGTATCTCAGCACAATAACATTGGTGGTAGCCTTTATGTGAATAAAGGATATGGAATCATTTGCGATTATGCATTCCCGGAGGAGAATTATCCGGGTAAAGACGGAGCGGCTGAATACAATGGCTCTCAGGTAAGAGTCCCTTGGAAGCTGACGTCAGATGAAAAAACAGTTTATGGTTACTATGAGAAAGTAAATCCGGGACAGCATCTGAAAGGTAATCTGAAGCCTACCTTTGTCATTGACGAGGCTAAGACGGCTGCCAATGGAGGGGAACATCCGGTATTCCGTCAGGCTCATGTGGATGAGAAAGCACAGTATATTTGGGTTTCTATGTCAGATTCACAGGATGCAGGATATAAAAATCATAAAGCGACCGAAAATGTGAAGTTTGCCAGTGGTACGACAGCAGCAGTGATGAATTCCAAATACAAAGTTGGTGATCGTGAGTATACGTCACGTACCGGTCAGGTTTATCAGTATCAGACACAGTGGGAAAATGGTATTGATATTGGAACAACGAAGATGTATTTCTATGACGATTTTCTTCGTTACAGTTTGAGATTACGTTCCCGTTATGAGGTGGAGAATTATAATATCGTCTTTAAGACGATTGAACCATGGGAGTTAAATGAGCATCCGGAATGGCTGGATTATGCAGATATGATCTATATGCATAAGAGCGATGAGGATGGTGCTGCTATCAGACATTATCAAGCTGCGTTGCAGCAGGATCCGGACGGCAGTAAGGGTATATTGCATTATGATACGTCGAAATCTAAAAATGCAGAGGGAGCTACATTTGGTAAGTACGGAAATGGCGAGTACAAAGATAAGCAGAATGATATTACCTTTGAAATTGCTTTGAAAATGTTCTATAAGGCGAACAAATTGGAACAGTACAAAGGAACACAAAGATGTTCTACAGATAGTAATCTGAAATTGAATTATGCACCGGTTATTATGCCAACAACATTTTATCAGGTGAGCGCTGCGGATGGATATGACGCAAAATCAGTTAACATGTCTCGTCTTGACTGGGAGACAATGAAGCCGAAGAAAAATTCAGGATATACGGCTACGGGATACAACAATAATATATATAAGTTCTGTGTTATGGATCTGTTAATGGACCAGAAGAACTTTTATAATATGTTCCTTCGTAATCGTGTTGCGACGGGTACCTCTGTAGTTGATAAGACAACCGGTGAGGTTACACCATTTACCGGAGATGCGAGAAGTTACTGGCATCCACATACATTCCTGCCAATACAGGATTTGTGGCCGGCTTACATTAAGAAGTATGGCTTGAATATGGGGCAGGGTGGTACCGCTCCAATGAACTTTGAGGGCAACCTTGGTGTTTTGAACAATACGATGTTCTACAACTCCAACATGATGCTTAACTCTCTTGCAAATACGATTAACAGTGATACAAACAATCCATATATGGGACAGGTATTTGATTATTATAACAAGAAGAAGGAGCATAAAGATAAGGTTACTTCATTGGATATCATTCATTATCTGTTGAACTATGATAAGTCTGATTCGGGAAATAACGGTAAAGATGGTGCTATTGAGATCTTAGATATAGAGCCATGTAGTGATTTCTCGAAGATGACATTGGATTACTTGTACTTACTGTTCCCGGAGAGTGATCAATATTCGTTTGACGATGATTCGTTTAACATTACGCATATGACGACCGCTGAGTTAAACGGCAGTAAGGAAGACCTTTCGAAGTATGACTTGATCTACTTCGGCGATTCGACCGGTAAGCTGAATTCTACAGCATCATCGATCAAGTATACCGGTGATAAAAATCAGTGGGGCGGTTATAACGAGTATAATTATAGTTATGATGCACCTGCGTATAATGATAGCTCCAATAATGGGGAGATATTCCTGCATACAGGTGATCTGGTTAAGGGTGAGAATGGCGATAAATATCGCTTGTCCGGTAATGACTTGACTAGCATTTCATCCAAGGCACTACAGAAATATGTGAAGTCCGGTAAGGCAATGTTATTGCCGGATGTATTGCATATGGGGGATTTCTCTAATAACAGTGCTTATGCAAAAATTGTAAGCAAGAAATCTAACACACGCAAGTTTTTGCAGGCAGTTGGAGACAGTAAGAACGTATTCTCCACTTCCGCGATCACATCAAGCAATTTGATCAGCTTTGCACCAAAGAGTGCAAAGGTGAAGATTACGGACACACCGCCAATTTATAATAACCCTTCCGATACCACAGAGGTAAAGGATGAGAGCACCGGTGCAGAGAGTACCGTAAATAAGACAGCGATCGAAAAGGACAGCGATGGCAAGTATAAACTGAAATTCACGTTTAAGATCGGTTATGCTTCCAAGAAACAGGAATATGCAGTGCGATTGCTGGTAGATAAGAATGGCGATGGTGTTATTTCGGATAATGAGACCGGCGCAGATGTTATGGACAGTTGGAACAGCACCGTATCTGCCGGACAGACATTCTCGTCCGGTACAATGGATGATGAAGGTAATGAAGAACCGGCTGAGTATAACGTAGCCTTTACCATTCCGGAAGAGCAGACAAATGGTCCGATCGCTTGGAGATTTACGGTATACAATACCGCAAATGAAAACATTTACTATCAGGTATCCGGAATTTCCTTATACAAAGGTGATGAGGAAGATGGGGAGGCAGTAATACCTGAGGTTAAGGTATTACAGATCGTTTCCGATGATAAGAAAGATACCGCTGTCGATCTGGAAAGCGGCAATGCAGAGCTTTTTAAGAAGTATGCAAAACTGGATGATTACAAGATCAACGTAACAACCATTACGTTATCCGAATATCTCAAGCATTTTGCAGAGGTTAATGCAAGCGACTATAAGGGGGATAAGACAACGAGAACATTATTCTCGCAGTCGGGAGATAATTTCTATTATCCGATGGATTATATGGATTATCATATCTTCTTGTTTAGTTGTGGCGCTGATCTGCAGAAAGCAAGCAACAAGGATGGAGCCGTGGCATTTGCAGCCTGGGTATCTAAGAATGACAAGAGTGTGATCTATACAGATAACTTGATCAATGCCGGAACATCGAACGGTGAGAACCGCAAGATGCTTAAGGATACCAGCGGACTTAGCCGATATACGTCCAAAGATGAGACGACTTCAAGCTATAATGATACTGCTACAGGTGCAGATGGCGAGAAGCTTACGTCCAAAGATTATACGGAGTTAGAATACACGTATGATCAGGCAACGTTGAAAGGTACGACAGCGAACAGTTATCTGGCATACAAGAATGGTAAGTGGACGGATGTAAAGGGTCAGAAATTGACATACGCCGACGATCATCAGCAGAAGACCACGAAGGGCTCTAGAGCAAACAATGGTACGGTATGTAATTATCCGTATACGATCGGTGAGAGCTTGTCCCTGACCGGTGCCAGAGCGCAGGATTATCAGTTGAATCTTGAGATACCGGATGCTGATGTATGGTATTGTCTTGGTGATAATCAGGGCAGAGGTGCAGCAGCAGGTAAGTTGAATACGTACTATGCAATGTCACCAAACGATGCAGCGAATAACTATTACTTGTATAATGTTGCGAATGTATTTTACGATGCAATTGATCTGGAGAATACGACCAAAGATCAGGAGATGCAGTTGTTTATCAACACCTTGATTGGGGCATATGAGTTCTCCTATGGTACACCGTATGTAACGGTGGATAAAGTTACTAAGATCAATGGAGATGCAGAGAAGTTAGTTGAAGACAAGGTAGAAGTTGCAGAGAGAAATTACTCTTTTGAAGTAACGGCTGGTGAGAAAGAAGTTAAGACGCTCATGTTCAAAGAGTATTTGAAACAGGAGAAGAACAATGTTGTTCATTCTGCAAAACCGGCAGCTTCCGCAGAACCTTCCGCAGAGCCGACAGAGGAGCCAAAGCCTACGACAACGCCGGCACCGGTAACTGTGTGGGAGAATACAACGGGTGGATCCGGTAATACGTTCTCCTCTAACGTGCATGATCAAAACAGTTGGCTGAAAGATTTGGATAATAATGCCATTGTACAGTTTACTTATACGTGTACGATGGAATTAGACCCAACAACACCGGTATGGGATGTTTATGGTGGATATAGCAAGAATGAGTGGACGAAGTGTGATACTCATTGGACTGCATGTGTTGGTGATTCTGAGAACGCAACAGAGATTCAGATCTTACAGATGACAGTAAAGGATATGAAAGAGATGCTTGGTGTAAGGTCTCAGGATGATATTGATGTCTTTAAGCTGTGTCCATACAACTATAATCGACCGGAAGTGAAATTGCTGTCCGTGAAGCTGTATGCGGCGGATTACGATGGCGATTATGATAGTGGCAACAATGATCCAAAGAAGCCGAAGGTAGATAAGGTAAGGAAAAAAGATGTGTTTGGTGACAGTGACACGCATATCATATTCTTTACACCGCATGAAGGTAATACCAAGGGCGTCACGATCAAGCAATTGCATGTGCAATTTACAGGTGTAGATAATGATAAGAATGAGGCGATCAGCCTTCCGGTAACAAAGATATATCGAAGTCTTGGTGATGGTGAGTATGAGAGGATCACTGCACCACAGGGTAGTCCGGGTCAGTTTAATGACACACTTGTGGACGGCAGACAGTACTTCGTAACCTACGATAAGGAGAATGCGAATAAGGCGAACACAATGTTGTTCAATAAGCTGGAATTTAACATTCAGAATGATCGTAAAGTGGGTAAGACCATCTTGGAGATCATTGGTATCGAGAAAGAGAAGAAGAACGAAGAAAATGTATACATGTTCAACCTTGACTAAAGTTGATGCATATATATTCTTGCGGGGAAAGTCCTTATCAGGCGAAAGCTTGATAGGGACTTTTCTTGTTACTGTTCACAGAAAGTTCATTTGATTTTTACAGATTCCTTTGGTATATTATTACTTAAGCGCAAATCATGATGCATTCCATTTGAATGCATTTTCTTTATTTTTAATAGGAAATTGCTGTTGTGTTGCGTGACAAAAGTCAGCATTTTTCTTTTTTTATTATAGATTAGCTGTCAGGGAACATTCGTCCTATGACATGCTAATCTTTATTAGTAATGGAGGTTTCTATGGTAAAAACATTATTATCGCAGGTGAAAGAATACAAGCGGGATTCGATTCTGACACCGGTGTTTATGATCTTAGAAGTTATCTTCGAGACATTGATTCCATTATTGATGGCATCGATCATTAATGATGGTGTGATGAAAGGTGATCTGAAACATATTTATATCGTTGGTGCGGCGATGCTCGTGCTTGCTGTAGGCGGACTTTGGTCCGGAGCGATGGGCGGCAAGTATGGAGCCAGAGCATCAACCGGATTTGCGAAAAATCTGCGTAAGGCAATGTATGAGAATATTCAGACGTTCAGTTTCTCAAATATTGATAAGTATAGTACATCAGGTCTGGTGACCCGCTTAACGACGGATGTGACGAATTTACAGAATGCGTATCAGATGATTCTTAGAATGTGCATGCGTTCTCCGATGTCTTTGATCTGTGCGATGGCAATGGCTTTTTATGTAAATGCCAAAGTTGCCTGTATTTATCTGATCGCAGTTATTGTCTTAGGCATTTTCTTGTTTGTGCTGGTACGTAAGACGATGGGATATTTCGACGCGGTTTTCCGGAAATATGATGATCTGAATGAGAGTGTACAGGAGAATGTGTCGGCGATTCGTGTTGTAAAGGCATATTCTCGTGAGGAATACGAGCAGAGTAAGTTCCGCAAGGCGAGTGAGAATGTATATAAAATGTTTGTCAAAGCAGAGAGCTTGATCGTACTCAACGCTCCGGTTATGATGCTTACGGTATATGGCTGCATTTTGCTGATCAGTTGGATCGGAGCTAAAATGATCGTCGGAGGCACTATGCAGGTGGGTGATCTGTCAGCACTGCTTGGTTACTGCATGAATATTTTGATGAGCCTCATGATGCTTTCTATGGTATTTGTTATGATCACGATGAGTATTGCCAGTGGAGAGCGTGTTGCGGAAGTGATCAATGACAGACCGGACATTACGGATCCGGAGAATCCGGTGCTTACCGTTTCGGATGGCAGCATTGAATTTGATCATGTTGACTTTAGTTATAAGAAACAATCCGGAGAGCCGGTCCTTAAGGATATTAATCTACAGATTGCTTCCGGAGAGACGATTGGTATTCTTGGTGGTACCGGTAGTGCTAAGTCCAGCTTAGTGAATCTGGTCAGCCGTTTGTACGATGTGACAGAGGGAAGCGTACGTGTAGGCGGTGTAGATGTTCGTAACTATGGCGTTGAGGCACTTCGTAATCAAGTGGCAGTAGTATTGCAGAATAATGTACTCTTTAGTGGAACGATTTTAGATAATTTGCGCTGGGGTGATCCGGAGGCAACGGAAGAAGAGTGTAAACATGCTTGTGAGCTCGCCTGTGCGGATGAGTTTATTCAGAAGATGCCGAAAGGCTATCATACATATATCGAGCAGGGCGGTACGAATGTTTCCGGTGGTCAGAAACAGCGTTTATGTATTGCCAGAGCTTTGCTCAAAAAGCCAAAGGTATTGATCTTGGATGATTCTACCAGTGCAGTTGACACAGCGACGGATGCATCGATTCGCCGGGCTTTTGCCGAGGAAATTCCGGGAACGACGAAGCTTATTATTGCACAGCGTATATCCAGTATACAAAATTGTGACCGCATTATTGTGATGGAGGATGGACGTGTCAATGACTTTGGTGCACATGAGGAATTGTTAGCGCGAAATCAGATCTATCAGGAGATTTATGAGTCACAGGCAGCGGGTAATGCAGATTTTGATGAACCGGGAAAGGAGTGATAGACGATGCCAAGACCAAATGCTATAGGAAAACCGAAGCCAAAGATTGAAGATCCGATGGGAAAGCTTAAGCGGCTGTTTTGTTATATTTTTAAGAGTTATGGACCTCATTGTTTTTTTGTGCTTGTCTGTATTATTATCAGCGTACTTGCCAATGTGCAGGGAACCATGTTTACGCAGTCGTTGATCGATGATTATATTGTACCATTGACGAAGACAGCGCATCCGAATTTTGGACCGTTAGCGGCGAAGATCCTGCAGGTAGCCGGTTTTTATGGAATTGGTGTTATTACGACCTATGCGTATAACCGTATTATGGTTAATGTGACACAGGGAACGCTTCGAAATCTTCGCGTAGAGATGTTTGAGAAGATGGAAACACTGCCAATAAAATATTTTGATACGAATGCACATGGTGATATCATGTCAACGTATACAAATGATATTGATACACTGCGTCAGATGATCAGCCAAAGTATACCGCAGGCGATCAACTGTGGTATAACGATTGTGAGTGTATTTGTGTGCATGGTTGTCTTAAGTATTCCATTAACGATATTGACAATGATCATGATTGGCATTACTCTGGTAGTGACGAAGAAGATCGCCGGACTGAGCGGTAGTTATTTCCTTTCACAGCAGCGTGATCTGGCTAAGGTGAATGGGCAGATCGAAGAAATGATGAATGGACAGAAAGTAGTTAAAGTATTCTGTCATGAGCAGGCATCGTTAGAAGAGTTCAATAAAATGAATGAGGAGTTGTTTGAGAGCGCCAATAATGCAAATACGTTTGCCAATATCCTGATGCCGATCAATGCGCAGCTTGGTAATATCAGCTATGTATTCTGCGCGATGGCAGGCGGTGTCCTTGCATTGCAGGGCTTCGCAGGATTTACGCTTGGTAAATTGGTCAGTTTCCTAACGTTTAATAAATCTTTCAGTCAGCCGATCAATCAGATCAGTCAGCAGATCAATGCGATCGTTATGGCATTGGCGGGTGCAGATCGTATCTTTAAGCTGCTTGACCAAGAGCCGGAGGTGGACGAAGGTTATGTGCAGCTCGTGAATGTGACCGAGCAGGATGGTCAGATCAAGGAGAGCGAGAAACAGACCGGATTGTGGGCTTGGAAACATTATCATCAGGATGATGGAACAACAACTTATCGCAAGTTGGAAGGTGATGTTGTATTTGATGATGTTGATTTTGGATATAATGATGAGAAGATCATTTTGCATAATATCAAGATCTATGCAAAACCGGGACAGAAGATAGCTTTTGTTGGTGCAACCGGTGCAGGTAAAACGACGATCACCAACTTGATCAATCGTTTTTATGATATTCAGGATGGTAAGATCCGTTTTGATGGTATCAACATTAATAAGATCCACAAAAAGGATCTGCGCCGTTCGCTTGGCATTGTGTTACAGGATACGCATTTGTTCACCGGAACAGTAATGGACAATATTCGCTATGGTAAGTTGGATGCTACAGATGACGAAGTGATCGCAGCAGCTAAATTGGCAAATGCACACAGCTTTATTAAACGTCTGCCGGATGGTTACCGGACGATGATCACCGGTGATGGTGCGAATTTGAGCCAGGGTCAGAGACAGTTGTTAGCCATTGCGAGGGCAGCCGTTGCCAATCCACCGGCACTTATTTTGGACGAGGCAACGAGTTCGATCGATACACGTACTGAGAAATTGGTACAGGAAGGTATGGACCGCCTGATGAAAGGACGCACAACATTTGTGATCGCTCATCGTTTGTCGACGGTACGCAATAGTGACTGCATTATGGTGCTAGAGCAGGGTCGTATCATTGAGCGCGGTACGCATGACGAGTTGCTGGAGCGAAAGGGCAAATATTATCAGTTGTATACCGGAAAAGCGGTGTAGGGAAGAGATTGAGGCAGTGTAGGGCAAAACATTAGTTTTGCCCTTTTTTTCTGTTGTTTTTCTATAATAGGATATTGCAATTTTCGTAACACGTGATATAATAAATATTATCAGGCAAAATCTTTTTGCACGTTAGCATTATGACAGAGCAGGAAACGGGTAGGAGACTATCGGTTGGAAGAGGAGGAGAAGATATGTTGTTAAATACGTATAAGAAAGTGATGGACTTGTTTGAAAGTGGCAATGGCTATCGGGATGCATCGGAGTTGAAGGACGCGAAGATCACGACGGTGCAGATCAAGGAATTGGTGAATATGGGGATTATTGAACGTGTGTCACATGGTCATTATTGGCTTGTAGACGAGGAGAATGGCAAGCCGGAGAATTATAAGATGATCGAGGCTTGCAGAATTAATTCAAGAGCGGTGATCTGTGCAGATAGCGCATGTTATTATCATGGCTTGATCGATGTGGAGCCGGAGAGATTGTCGGTTGCCACATTGAAGACGGATCGCTCTCGTATGCAGCTTAATTTCCCGGTGTGCAGACATTATTATTCTGATTTGGCATTTCAGCAGGATATGCAGGTGGATGAGACACCGTATGGCAAGATTCGTGTGTATGACATTGAACGCAGTGTTTGTGATTGTATTCGATTTCGTGCAGATATTGGGGAGGACATGCTGCATTTGATCATTTCGAATTTCTTGCAGCGTAATTCCAATCAGATGGATCGTTTGTTAGCATATGCAGATGCAATGCGTGTTGGAAAGATTGTTCGTACACATTTAAAACAGAATGAGTAACAAAGAGTACAGAGAAAGATACGGGGAACGCACAGAAGCGTTCCCTTTGTTATAAGAACGGAGGCTGTTTATGAATGAGGTGTATGCAAAGTTAAACAAATGTTATGAGCAGTATCAGAAGATTTGCAAGGCACGGGAGATTGATTTTGTTCCGGAGATCGCATTGGTGCTTGGATCCGGTTTGGGGGATTATGCAGATGATATTCAAGTTGTTGCGGAGATCGATTACCATGAAATGGAAGGTTTTCCGGTATCGACGGTAGCAGGGCATCAGGGGAAGTATATCTTGGGATATGTGAATGAAGTGCCGGTCGTATGTATGAAGGGGCGCGTACATTACTATGAAGGTTATCCGATCAGTGATGTTGTACTGCCAATACGTCTTATGAAACTGATGGGAGCGCAGGTGTTGTTTTTGACAAATGCTTCCGGTGGTATCAATACTTGTTTTAAGGCAGGAGACTTTATGATGATCAAGGATCAGATTTCTTCGTTCGTGCCATCGCCGTTGATCGGACCGAATGCGGAAGAGTTGGGTGTTCGTTTTCCGGATATGAGTCAGATTTATGATGCGGATCTACAGCAGATATTGCGGAAAACGGCAACGTTAAAGGATATTCCGTTGCAAGAAGGGGTATATATACAATTAACGGGACCAAATTACGAATCTCCGGCAGAAGTTCGTATGTGCAGGACACTTGGAGCAGATGCAGTGGGGATGAGTACGGCATGTGAGGCAGTTGCGGCCAATCATATGGGAATGAAAATTTGTGGCATTTCTTGTATTTCCAATATGGCGTGTGGCATTACAGCAAATCCATTGACACATCAGGAAGTGCAGGAAACGGCAGACAGAGTGGCACCGTTGTTTAAGAAGCTTGTGACAGAATGTATTACTGCCATTCATACTGTATAGCAGGAATGAGGACAAAATTATGAGAATCCGAATATATAATGCGAATATATTAACGATGCAGCCGGGGCAAAGAATGTTTTGTGGGGAAGTTCATATACAGGATGACAAGATCGCATATCTGGGAACGGAAGATGGCGCACCATCTTTACAGTGGGATCGTCAGATCAATGCAGGTGGAAATGTTGTAATGCCGGGATTTAAGGATGCACACACACATTCTGCAATGACATTTTTGCGCTCTTATGCAGATGATCTGCCATTACAGGAGTGGCTGTATGATCGTGTGTTCCCAATGGAGGATAAGCTGACGGAAGAAGATGTTTATTGGTTTACAATTTTAGCTTATATGGAGTACCTGACGAGTGGCATTACGGCATGTTTTGATATGTATCAGAAGAATGATGCTATTGTGAAAGCTTCCATGGATACCGGATTTCGAACGGTTTTGTGTGGCAGTATCAATAACTTTGTTGGTACGGTTGAGGAAATGGAGCAGCAGTTTCTCAAATACAATGCGTGCGATCCATTGGTATCTTATCGATTTGGATTTCATGCGGAATACACGACTAGCCGTGAAATTTTGGAAAGGATGGCGGCTTTAGGGCAGAAATATCATGCACCGGTCTATACACACAATTCGGAAACGGCAAAGGAAGTGGCAGAATGTGTGGAACGCTATGGCATGACGCCTACAAAGTTTCTTGATAAGCTGGGAATGTTTGAGTATGGTGGTGGCGGTTTTCATTGTGTGCATATGACGGATGAAGATTTGCAGATTTGCAAAGACAAGCAGGTGTGGGTTGTCACGAATCCGGCATCGAATCTAAAGCTTGCGAGCGGCATTGCACCGATCCAGAGGATGAAAGATATGGGGATTGGTCTTGCAATTGGTACGGATGGACCGGCAAGCAATAATTGTTTGGATATGTTTCGAGAGATGTTTTTGACGACAGCGTTGCAAAAAGTAGTATTAGGGGACGCATCAGCATTGGATGCATTGGATGTGTTAGAGATGGCAACGGTAGGAGGCGCAGGAGCCATGGGGCTGCAGGACTGTGACGTGCTTGCAGAAGGCAGGCAGGCGGATATGATCATCTTAGATATGACACAGCCGAATATGCAGCCTATGAATAATGTTGCGAAGAACATCGTATATAGTGGCAGTAAACAAAACGTAAAAATGACGATGATCGCAGGGCGTATTATGTATGAAGATGGACAGTTCTTTCTTGGCGTTTCGCCGCAGGAAGTCTATGATCAGGCACGCCGGCGGATGGAGCGCATGACTGCAGAATAGCACACAGTTATTCCGAAAGTTCTTCCCAATGTTCTAGGAGTTCTTCTAATTTTGCATCGTTTTCACCACGTTGGATGGAGAGCTCCTGCAGTTTTGCAGAATTGGTTGCATTAGCAGGATCAGCAATTGCCTCATCTAATGCGGTGTTTTCTGCTTCTAAGCGTTCAATCTCTGATTCAACGCGATTTAATTCTTTTTGTATTTTGCGCAGTCGTGCCTGTTCTTCCTTTTGTTCCTGCCAGGATAGTGCATTGGAAGACGTGGCTGCGTTAGGCGTATTATTTTCCGCTTGAGGAGCAGTACCGTCTGCTGTGGATATTTCAGTGGAAGGAGATGGCCCGGCAGCATCGGTGGAAGCTATCGCTGATGCGTTGTGGTTTGGCTGGGCCGCATAGTAAGCACGCTCCACATCTTCTTTTTTATCCAGATAATAGTCGTAGTTTCCGACATAGTTCAAAACATGTCCGCCTGTAAGATTTAAGATTCGGGTTGCGGTTGTATTAATAAAGTAACGATCATGGGAAACATACAATACAGTTCCCTCAAAATGTCGGATCGCATTTTCTAGTATTTCCTTAGAATCCATATCTAAATGGTTTGTCGGCTCATCGAGAATGAGAAGATTAGCATCGGACAACATGAGTTTTGCCAAGGATACGCGACCGCGTTCTCCACCGCTCAGACTCTTGATCTGCTTGAATACATCGTCTTCCGTAAATAGAAAGGCGGCCAGTGTGTTACGGATCTGCGTATTGTTCATATGAGGATACGCATCACTGATCTCTTCAAACAATGTTTTATCCGGGTGCAGAACTTGATGCTCCTGATCGTAGTAGCCAATCTCCACGTTTGTTCCAAGCGTGATCTTACCACTGTCGGCAGGGATCAATTCATTTATTATTTTGAGGATCGTTGTCTTACCTGCTCCGTTGTCTCCGATGATCGCTACATGTTCTCCACGCTTCAGTTCAAAGGAGAGGTCGGTAAATAAAGGCGTTCCATCAAAGGATTTGGAAAGCCCCTCTACGGTCAATACGTCGTTACCACTTTGAATCTTTGGTGTAAACAATAAGCGCATTTGCGTGTTTTCATCGACAGGTTTTTCAATGCGCTCTATTTTATCTAACATCTTTTCGCGGCTCTCGGCGCGCTTGATCGATTTTTCGCGGTTAAAGGATTTCAGCTTAGTAATAACTTCTTCCTGATGTTTGATCTCTGCCTGCTGGTTGAGATATTGTTTCATCAGACTATCCATGATCTGCTGACGTTTGGCGGCATATTCGCTGTAATTGCCCATATACATACGAGCGTGCGTCTGGCGCAGCTCGATAACTTTTGTGACAATTTTATCCAAAAAATAACGGTCATGGGCTACGATCAATACTGCACCGCGATAATTGGTCAGGTAGGATTCCAGCCATGCAATGGCATTGATATCCAGATGATTGGTAGGCTCGTCTAATATGATAAGATCCGGCGCCTGCAACAGCATCTTGGCGAGAGCAACACGTGTCTTTTCACCACCGGACAGGGAAATGACCGGTTTCTCAAAGTCATCTTCCGTGAAGCCAAGACCTTTCAAGACACCCACCAACTCGCTTTGGTAGGCGTATCCGTCGAGATGCTCATAGCGTTGTCTTGCATTGTCATACTGTTTGATGACTTGCTCCAGGGTTTCGCCGGTTTCAATATCCATGCGTGCAGACAGTTTTTCCATCTGCTGCTCTAACTGTATGATTTCCGGTTTGGCATCACGCATTTCATCGTAGATGCTGTGTTCGGAAGCGTATTCCTGGTTCTGTGCCAAGTAGCCGACAGTCGTGCTGCCGGACAGGATCACTTCACCGTTGTCTGCGGATAAATGTCCTGTAATGATCTTAAGCAGTGTTGATTTGCCGGAACCATTTGCACCGACGATGGCTGCTTTTTCATGTTCATTGATATGAAAAGAGATGTCAGAAAGAATGACATCTGTGCTAAATGCTTTGTCTATATGACTGCATTGTAAAATCATAATGATATCCTCCGTTTGCAGTGATTCTTATAGTATATCGGATTTTGCACAAAAAAGCAAAAAAAGCACGGGTTGTAAAGGAATACTTCTTTACGTATGTGATGCCATGTGGTACAATCGAAAGAGAAGATTTTGTCTATCGGCACACATGGAGAGCTATGTGTTAGGTGGTATGAAGCCACGTGAGCCGGGAGCAGGAAATATACCAATATAGCAGAATGGAGATTGACAGCAACATGACAAAAGAGCAGTTTCGTGAACGTTTGGCACAGGGGAAAATGATATTGGACGGTGCGACCGGTTCCAATTTGCAGGAGAGAGGTCTTCCGGCGGGAGTATGCCCTGAGGAGTGGATATTAGAGAATCCTGACGTGCTGAAAGAATTACAGATAGAGTATTATGCGGCAGGGTCTGATGCAGTGTATGCACCCACTTTTTCCGGAAACCGAATTAAGTTAGAAGAGTATGGTCTGCAAGATAATTTGGTGGAGATGAACCATGGCTTGGTAGCAATTTCGAAGCAGGCGGTGGCAGAGGTGAAGGAACGCGGACTTGTAGATGCAGACAAGCCATTGTATGTATGTGGCGATCTGACTATGACGGGTAAGCAGGTACAACCGATGGGCCCTTTGTCTTTTGAAGAGCTGGTAGACATTTATAAGGAGCAGACAGAGGCGTTAGTTGACGCAGGTGTGGATTTTTTGGCTGTTGAAACGATGATGAGCCTGCAGGAGTGTCGTGCAGCGGTGATTGCAGCGAAAGAATGCTGTGACTTACCGATCATGGTGACACTTACCTTTGCAGAGGATGGACGTACTTTGTTTGGAACGGATCCGGAGACGGCAGCTCTTGTGCTTACTACACTTGGAGTGGATGCGTTAGGTGTGAACTGTTCCACAGGACCGGATAAAATGTGTGATGTAGTACGCAAAATGCGTGCATATGCGGACATTCCATTGGTTGCGAAGCCGAATGCCGGACTGCCGCAGCTTGTAGATGGAAAGACCGTCTACGAAATGGAAGCACCAGAATTTGCGGAAGAAATGATGGCGTTGATCGATGCCGGAGCCGATATTTTAGGTGGTTGCTGTGGTACAACGCCAGAGCATATCCGTTTGCTCACTCAGAAAATACAGCAGAGTGGCCGGATGGATGAGGTGTCCCATCTGAGCAGACAGGGTAAGGTGATACGTCGTGCCCTGTCTAATGAACGTGTGACTCGTCCGATCGACTTGGACGGACCGTTTATGGTGATCGGAGAGCGTATTAACCCGACAGGTAAGAAAGCATTGCAGGAGCAGCTTCGTGCCGGACAGCTTGACCTTGTTACGGAGATGGCAGAAGCACAGGAAGAGGACGGAGCGGCAATCCTGGATGTCAATATGGGAATGAATGGCATTGATGAAAAAGAGATGATGCTTAAAGCGGTGAATGAGCTTACGATGGTGAGTAATCTGCCGTTATCCATTGATTCGAGTTATGTAGATGTGGTTGAGGCAGCGCTTCGTATCTATCCGGGCCGTGCATTGATCAATTCGATCTCGCTGGAGCCGGAGAAGTTTGAGAAGCTGATCCCAATCGCCAAGAAATATGGTGCGATGTTTATTTTGCTTCCACTTTCAGAAAAAGGTTTGCCGGAGAATCTTGATGAGAAAAAGGAGATTATCCATACGATATATGAAGAGGCAAAACGCCATGGGTTATGTGGCGAGGACATTGTAGTAGATGGCTTGGTGGCAACGATCGGCGCCAACCGCAATGCTGCGATCGAAACGTTGGAGACGATCCGATATTGCAAACATGAGCTTGGTCTGGCAACGGCGTGCGGACTTTCTAATATTTCCTTTGGATTGCCGGAGAGACTTTTTGTGAACAGTTCGTTTATGGCATTAGCAATCGGACAGGGACTGACGATGGCGATTGCGAATCCGTCTCAGGATTTGTTAATGCATGCGGTATTTGCGGCAGATCTGTTGATGAATAAACCTGATGCCGATCTGCGTTATATCAATCGCGTGTCCGAGCATAAGATCTCCGTTGTGTCCGGTGAGGTCGATTCTGTACAGACAACGACGAAAAAGAGTGGATCCGGATCAAAGGACTTGATTCCACCGGAACATGAGGGGGATAAGATCTTTGAGGCGGTTGTAAAGGGCCGCAAAAATAAGATCGAAACTTTGGTGCAGGATGCTTTACAAGGTGGAATAGATGCACAGAAAGTGATTGACGAGAGTTTGATCCCGGCGATCAATCATGTCGGAGTGCTCTTTGATAAGCAGATATATTTTCTGCCCCAGCTTATTTCGAGCGCGGAGACGATGGAGACAGGTATTGGTGTGGTAGAGCCGATCCTTGCAGCCAATCGGTCTAGTGAGCCGCTTGGAACGATTGTCATTGCAACAGTGGAGCATGATATTCATGATATTGGTAAAAATCTGGTTGCATTGATGTTACGTAACTATGGATATCGTGTGGTGGATCTGGGTAAAGATGTCCCGGCGGAGGATATCATACAGGCAGCTATTCGTGAAAAAGCAGATATTATCGGGCTTTCTGCACTTATGACAACGACGATGATGGAAATGAAGAAAGTAGTGAATATGGTTCGTGAGCAGAATCTTCCGGTGAAGGTTATGATCGGAGGAGCCGTTATCACACGCAGCTTTGCAGATGAGATTGGTGCAGAAGGTTATTCTAAAGATGCACAGGAAGCTGTTGTGGAAGTTGCCAGACTTTTAGGAAGATAAAAGAAGGCAGGAGCAATTTGATGGAAAGGTATGGTGAGTAGCGGATGGAGCAGACAAAGATCGATATTGTGATACCCGTATATAAACCGGGAAGTGAATTTAGTGATCTGATCAAGCGTTTAATGCATCAAACAGTTGTCCCGGAACATATTTTTATTATGCAGACGATCCGGGATGAATCAGAGATAATGGTACAGTCTATGGATGAGCGTATCCGGATCATACCCGTGATGCAGTCTGAGTTTGACCATGGCGGCACGCGTGCGTTAGGCATGGACAAATCTACTGCAGAGTTTGTCTTAATGATGACGCAGGATGCAGTTCCGGCAGATGAGCATCTGATAGAGAATCTGCTTGCCTGCATGGAGGATACTTCGGTAGCTGTTGCTTATGCGAGACAGCTTGCCCGTCCAAATTCAGGGCGAGTGGAACGCATGACGAGAATCTATAATTATCCTGCACAGAGCCGTATTAAGAGTGAGGATGACAAGAAAGAACTCGGTGTAAAGACATATTTTTGCTCTGATGTATGTGCCCTGTATCGTAAGGCGTATTATGAGCAAGTTGGCGGATTTGTGCAGCCAACGATTTTTAATGAAGATATGATCATAGCATATATGATGATGCAGGAAGGATATCGTGTTGCATATTGCGCAGAGGCAAAAGTGGTGCATTCTCATGATTACACGTGCAGGCAGCAGTTCGCCAGAAACTTTGATCTTGGCGTATCTCATAAGCAGTATGCGGAGGTGTTTGCGAAGGTGTCTTCGGAAAAAGAGGGTGCAGGATATGCAGCGAAGACCGTGAAAACGCTGTTAAAGGGTGGACATGTATGGGATGCTTTTTATTTCTGCGTACAGTGCGGATGCAGATTGATCGGATATCGTCTAGGTCTTGTATATGATAAATTACCGCGTTGTGTATTAATGAAGTGTACAGGAAGTGCGTGGTATTGGAGTTAGAGCAACATTTCAAAAAGCGGGGAGGATGGATCATGGATCACATTCAAATTAAGGAATTAGAAGTATTTGCCAATCATGGAGTACTGAAACAAGAAAATGAACTGGGGCAAAAGTTTGTTGTATCAGTAGATCTTACTGTTGATACAAGCAAGGCAGCCGAATCGGATGATATAGAAGATGCTGTTAATTACGTAGAGGTAGCGGAACTGATCCATTCAGAGACGAAACGCAATACGTTTCAGTTGATCGAGCACCTTGCCGGACACTTGGCAGAGCAGATCTTATTAACATTTCCGTTGGTGAAGTCATTGTCGCTTCGGATAGATAAGCCGTGGGCACCGATACGACTGCCGCTTAAGACGGTTTCTGTAGAGATTCAAAGAGGATGGCATACGGTATGCTTAGGAATTGGTTCCAATATGGGGGATAAGCATGCTAATCTGGACCAGGCTTTGGAAATCTTGGCAGCAGATGAGCATAATCAATTGGTAAAAGTATCAGATTATATCGTGACGGAACCGGTAGGCGGTGTCGAGCAGGATGATTTTTTGAATGGCGCGGTTGTTATGCAGACATTATATACGCCTCAACAGATTTTGGATCAGATTGGAGTCATTGAGAAGAAATTAGATCGTGTTCGAACCATTCATTGGGGACCGAGAACGATCGATGTGGATATATTATTGTATGATGAAGAGGTCGTTGTAGAAGAGAATCTTATCATTCCGCATCCGGAAATGTGTAATCGAAGATTTGTGTTGGAACCGCTTGATCAGATCGCACCATATCGGGTACATCCGATCTGCTCAAAGACAATTCACGAATTGTTGATGGCACTTGATCAGTGAGAGAAGATGATTTTATGCTGTTGATGGCACTTGATTAGTCATTTCCGGCATGGTATTCTTATAGAGGTGGGTAATCGTGGTTTTGAAAGGGAGAGTGAAGAATGGCGGCAAGTTCCAAACATCATGTACGGAATCGGATCTTAGGGGGTCTTGGGGCGGTAATTTTGGTTGTTGTGGGATTTTTTATGTGGCAGAAGACGAAAGTACAGCTATATGATGATCCGAATACGACAGGAAATACGGCAGGAAATCTGCTTAACGGAGGTAAGTTTTGCGAGGCAGATGGCAGGATCTATTATGCTGATCCGTATGATAACGATTCTCTCTATGTAACAGATGATAAATTACAGAAAAGCACGAAATTACATGGAGATACGGTTAGTTATTTGAATGTTGCAGGTGATTATATTTTCTATACGAGACGTAATGACCGCAAGAGTGTTACCGGCGGTAATGTGTTGGCATTAAGTAAAACGGGATTGTTCCGCTTAACGACCGATGGCAAAAATATGGGTAAGCTGTATGATGATCCGACACAGTCTGTGTGCTTATACGGAAACTATCTGTATTATCAGCATTACGACGAAAAAAAGGGATTACAGTTAAATGCAGCTAAGATGGACGGCTCCAGCGATGAATTATTGTTGGATGAGGGAGTATCGCCGTATTCTATTTCGCAGGGCGTTATGTATTATACAGGTTATGACAAGGATCATAACATACATACCATGAATATTAACGGTTCAGATGAGCAGACAATTTACAATGGTAATTGTACTTCATTGATTCGGGCAGGAGAGCATTTGTATTTTATAGATATGTCACAAAATTATGCATTAGTACGTGTGAATTTGGATGGCTCTGATCCGGTCACGATCGTTTCAGACCGCTTGGCGACATATAATGTGGATGAAAAGGAGAGTGCTGTATATTATCAGGTAGATAATGGAACGAGCAATGGATTGTATGTAAAGGATTTAGAGGGTGGAGAAGTGCGTAAGATCGCGGATGGCAATTACAATTATCTGCATCTGACAAGTAAGTATTTGTTTTATGAAACATATGATGGAAAATCTGTCTATGTGATGGATCTGGGAACGGAGCAGGAGAAACCGTTTCAGGCACCGGTAGGCAAGAAAACATCACACTAATAAATAAGTGAAAAGAGGATAAAAGAATGATTCAATTATCAGCTGTTTTTAGCAGTCACATGGTTTTGCAGAGACAGAAAAATATCAGCGTATGGGGAGACAGTGATGCAGAGTCGCTTAAGATTACTTTGGCAGACAAATCTGTGAGTGTGGTTCCGGAACAGGGAAGGTTCCAGGCTATATTACCGCCATTTGAGGCAGGTGGACCATATACACTGACGGTGCAGTCTCAGACAGAACAAGTGGTGTATGAAGATGTTATGATCGGCGAAGTATGGCTTGCCGGCGGTCAGTCCAATATGGAGCTGGAGTTGCAAAATAGCAAAAACGGCAAGGAGATCGTTCAAAATATACATAATGATGGAGTACGCTATTATTATACTCCACAGGTTCCGTATGTAGGGGATAAGTTGGAAGAAGCAGAAAAGGAAAGTGCATGGGATCTGTGTACGCCGGATAAGGCAGGACGATGGTCAGCGGTTGCATATTATTTTGCAGATAAGATCGCGCGAGAGACAGGGGTAACCGTCGGCATTATTGGCTGTAACTGGGGCGGAACGTCTGCTTCCTGCTGGGTGAGCCGTGAAGCGTTGGAAGGAACGCAGGAGATCAAAGAGTATATTGATGATTATGATGCAATTATTGCTGAGCAGGATCCGGAGGAATATATCAAAGCGCGTGAGGCATATCTTGTATATCAGGCAGAGTTTGACAAAAATGTAGGGAAATATTACGAGACAGCAGAGAACCCGACTTGGGAGGAGGCATTACGTCTGTACGGTGAGAATCAATATCCGGGACCAATGGGACCGCGTTCAGAGACCAGACCGTGTGGTTTGTACGAGTCGATGCTGCAAAGAGTTTGTCCGTATACGTTACGTGGATTTTTGTATTATCAGGGAGAGGAGGACGATCATCGTCCATACCGCTATTACTCCTTGTTATCAGCGCTGATCCGTCAGTGGAGAGGCGATTGGAAAGATGATACGTTACCGTTTATGCTGGTACAGCTTCCGATGTTCCAAAATGGAGAGGGGGAGCCGGATTACCAGAACTGGCCATTTATTCGAGAGGCACAGATGCGTGTGTTCGACACGTTCAAGCATACCGGGATTGCGGTGATTCTGGATAAGGGTGAGTTTGGCAATATTCATCCGACAGAGAAAGACAGCGTTGGTGAGCGTCTCGCTTTGCAGGCAATGTATGAAGTGTATGGTTTATGCACGAAAGAAGAGGCGTTTGGCCCGATGTATCAGTCTTACCGCATTGAGAATAGTGCGATGATTGTATCATTTGCCCATGCGAAGGGACTGCATTGTACAGAGGAAACTTTAACCGGTTTTGAACTTGCCGGTAAAGATAAAGTGTATCATGAGGCGAAGGCAGTTCTAAAGGGAGAAGAAATAGAACTGACTTGTGATGAGGTGAAAGAACCTGTATACGGAAGATATTGCTGGACTAATTATCGACCGGTAACGTTGTTTGGACAAAACGGCATTCCGGCAGCACCATTTCGCACTTCTCGTGAGGATGGTGCAGTTGCAACCGGCAGCCGTAATGGGTTTGATCCCGCAAAAGCATAGGAGGAACAAAGATGATAGGATGGATTATTGGAATAGTTGTTGTACTATTGATCGTTTGTTGGGTGATTGGTACATACAATGGGCTGATCAAAGGAAGAATTGTTGTAGATGAGGCATTTGCAACGATGGATGTGTATCTGAAAAAACGTTATGATCTGATCCCAAATCTGGTGGAAACAGTCAAAGGATATGCTTCGCATGAGAAAGAAACATTGGAAAAGGTGATATCGCTGCGTACCGGCAGTTATGACGCAATGACACCGGAGGAAAAGATTCAGAATGGTGCACAGATCTCTAAAATGATACCACAGATCATGGCAGTGGCAGAGCAGTATCCGGATCTGAAAGCAAATCAGAATTTTATGGATCTGAGTCATAATCTGAATGAAACAGAGGATGATATTGCAAATGCAAGAAAATATTATAACGGTGCGGTGAAGCAGTACAATATGAAAGTACAGATGTTTCCGGGAAGTTTGATCGCCGGTCTGTTTCATTTTGAGACAAAGAAGATGTTTGAGGTTGAGAATGCTGTTGAGCGGCAGAATGTGCAGGTGAAATTTTAGTGGTGGAGAGCATTTGGAGAAAAGGAAAGCTTTTTGGCTTTATGTTGCTTGCCGGGATTTTGCTGATGGCAAAACCGGCTTTGGCAGACTCTTATTATCCCTACGAGATACAAGGATACGATGTCACAGTTAAAGTTGGTAAGGATAATGTGTATCATGTTACGGAGAGGCTGCAGGTGAACTTTAACCAGGCGAGACATGGTATTTACCGAGACATACCGGTTATCAATAACGTAAGTCGCGAGGATGGATCAACTTCCCGTATTCAGGCGCGCGTAACGAATATCAAAACCTATGGTGAAAAAAGGACCGTAGGCCGAGAGGGTTCTTATTGCCGTATTCAGCTGGGAGATAAGAATAAGACGCTTGTTGGCGAGCATATGTATCACATTTCTTACGATTACAATATGGGGAAAGATGTACGTAAAGGGGAAGATGAGTTCTATTATAATATCATTGGAACCAGTTGGGATACAACGATCCAAAATGTTACCTTTCATATCATGATGCCGGAAGATATTGACGAAAGTAAAGTCGGTATGGCATATGGTGAGAGTGGTTCGACTAATAATGAGGGACTGCAGTATACGATCAATGGCAAAGTGATGGAAGGATATGTAGATTCCTCCATTATCTTAAATCCGGGAGAGGCAGTTACAGTCAGAATGGTCTTACCGGATGGATATTATGATCAGGTCAAACAAAGGATCTGGCCGGCGCTGATCAGTATTTTGTTGTCCTTGGCAGCAGCGGGTGCAGCATTTCTGCTTTGGTGGAAAGTCGGACGGGATAATGTGGTAGTGGAAACGATACAGTTCCATCCGCCAAAGGAATTCAATAGTGTAGAGGCAGCCTTTGCCTATAAGGGCAAGGTGGATGCGAATGATGTTATATCGTTGTTAGTGTACCTGGCACAAAAGGGTTATATAGAAATTGTTGAAGGGAAGAAGGGCCTGCTTGGAAATCAGGATTTTACGATCCGCAAATTGAAAGAATATGATGGAAATAATGCGATAGAACGGGCATTCATGAAAGGATTGTTTCGTGGCTTTGATGTTACCAATAAAGATCAGCTGAAGGATAAATTCTACAAGACGGTGAATAAGATCTTGAAAATGGTAAATACAAAGCAAAATAGACAAGTGTTGTTTTATGCCAATTCCATTAATAAGCATTTGATCTGTTATGCGATGATGGCGGGGATTTTCTTTTTAGCAACGTATCTGCCGATATATGATTATACATACAATGCGACATTTTCACTAACAATACCGATCATGTTTGGTTTTGTGCTGGCATTTATTATTCGGACGATCTTTAGTTCAGAGACGATCTTTAGTAAGATCCTCAGCGTCGTGATGTCGATCGCTATGATCAGCGGATATTGTCTGGGACTGCGTAATGTTGTGTTATATACACCGACAATTTATCGGATCGCCTTTGTGTTGGCGATCATCGCATGTGGTGTGATCATGTTCTTTGATCATTATATGCCAAAGCGTACAGAGTATGGCACAGAGGTTTTGGGACGCTTACGAGGATTTCGGACATTTTTGCAGACAGCAGAAAAAGATCGCCTGGAGACCATGGTAGAGCGTGAACCGCAGTATTTCTACAATATATTGCCGTATGCATATGTGCTTGACGTGTCGGATATATGGATGGAGAAATTTGAATCTATTGCGATCGAACCACCGCAATGGTATTCATCTCATGGGCATTACAACACGTTTGATACAGTGCGGTTCCATCATTTTATGAATACGACGATGCGGTCTGCCGCAGCGGCAATGACGTCGACGCCAAGCTCTAAGGGAAGTGGAGGTTCTGGTGGCGGTCATTCCGGCGGTGGTTCCGGCGGAGGCGGCGGTGGATCTTGGTAAAGATCTTCCATAATAAAAAGCCTTTTCAAAATAAAAAAACCTTTTCAAAATGATTTCTCATTTTGAAAAGGTTTTTTATTTTCTTAATTCATTTTACACGGTTTAAACACCTATTTATAGAAATTTACTTGTCGAGGCTCTTCATTGTCGGGAACAACAACACATCTCTAATTGCCGGTGAGTTTGTCATCATCATAACCATGCGGTCAATACCAAATCCAATTCCGCCGGTAGGAGGCATACCAATGCTCAAAGCATTCAAGAAGTCCTCATCGGTGTGATTTGCTTCATCATCACCAGCTTCAAACGCTTTCTCCTGTGCCTCGAAACGCTCTCTCTGATCGATCGGATCATTCAACTCAGAGTATGCATTTGCCATCTCCCAGCCGTTCATAAAGAACTCAAAACGCTCTACATAATCCGGATTGTCCGGTTTCTTCTTAGTCAGAGGAGAAATCTCAATCGGATGATCCATAATAAAGGTTGGCTGGATCAAATGCTCCTCTACATATTCCTCGAAGAAGAGGTTGAGAATGTCACCTTTTTCATGACGATCCTCATATTCAATATGATGCTCATCTGCCAATTTCTTAGCAGCGGCTGTATCTGCAACTTCGTTGAAGTCAACATTTGCGTACTTCTTAACCGCGTCTACCATTGTGATACGCTCAAACGGCTTGGACAGATCCATTGTATGCTCGTCGTAAGTAAGCACCTCCGAACCGGTTACTTCCTTTGCAATGTAACGATACAGGTTCTCTGTCAGATCCATCATGCCGTGATAGTCTGTATATGCCTGATATAACTCCATCAACGTGAACTCCGGATTGTGTCTAGTGTCCAATCCCTCGTTACGGAATACACGGCCGATCTCGTATACACGCTCCATGCCGCCCACGATCAATCTCTTTAAGTACAACTCCAAAGAAATACGAAGTTTTAAGTCTTCGTCCAAAGCATTAAAGTGTGTCTCAAATGGTCTTGCGGCTGCACCACCGGCATTGGAGACAAGCATTGGGGTCTCAACCTCCATAAAGCCCTGTCCATCCAAATAGCGGCGAATGCTGCTGATTACCTTGGAACGCTTGATAAAAGTATCTTTAACGTCTTCATTCATGATCAAATCGACATAACGCTGACGATAACGAGTATCTGTGTCAGTCAGTCCATGATATTTCTCCGGAAGGATCTGCAGACTCTTAGATAATAACGTAACTTCCTTCGCATGGATAGAGATCTCTCCGGTCTTTGTCTTAAAGACAAATCCTTTGATACCAAGAATATCTCCTACATCATATTTTTTGAAATCCTTATAGGAATCCTCGCCAATGTCATCTCTAGCGACATATGCCTGAATGTTACCCTGAAGATCCTGCACATTACAGAAAGATGCCTTGCCCATGACACGCTTAAACATCATACGGCCTGCCACTGACACTTCTTTTCCCTCTAATGTATCATAGTTATCTTTGATCTCCATAGAATGATGTGTAACATCATATTTTGTAATAACAAAAGGATCCTTGCCTTCTGCCTGTAAATTTGCTAATTTTTCTCTACGAACTTTGAGAAGCTGGTTGATATCCTGCTCCTTCTGTGGTTTCTTCTGCTGCTCAGCCACGATCTTAGCCCCTTTCTCTTATATCTATCGACGATTTCTGTATGCAGATTTTCTTGTTTCTGCAAGTTCATGCTATTATACAAAATCTATTATTTCTATATTTCAAGGATCTCGCATTGCATTTATTATTTTTGAATCTCAAGGATCTCATATTGCAATACAGTTCCCTTTGGTGTTTCAACATCAACAGTCTGACCTGCTTTCGCACCGATCAATGCAACACCAACCGGAGACTCATTGGAAATCTTACCACCAAGAATGTCTGCCTCCGTAGAACCTACGATCTTATACTGCATCTCTTCTCCGGAAGAAAGATCTTTGATGCGAACGGTAGAACCAATGTTGATCGCATTAGCATCAACATCTTTGCTGCTGACAACCTCTGCATTTTTCAAGATCTTCTCGATCTCTTCAATACGGATCTCAATATCTCTCTGCTCATCTTTCGCTGCATCATACTCGGCGTTCTCGGACAAGTCACCCTGTTCTCTTGCCTCTTTAATCTTTGCTGCAACTTCTTTACGTCTATTTACCTTTAAGTCCTGTAATTCATCTTCCAGTTTTGCAAGACCTTCTTCGGTCAAGATGTTTTTCTTTTCTGCCATGATATCCTCTTTTCTGCGTGCGTATTTTCTTCGTAATCAAATTGTTACTGGTGCCAGTCACATCTATCATCTGCGCTTCGCACGCCATGCACAGATGGAATTTATATGCCAGCACACACTATCGTGTAATTATAACACAATCTCACGCATTTTGACAATGCTGTTTTTAAGATACCGAAAACAGATTTTTGAATGAATGATGTATAGCGGCAAATTTGTCGGCTTAGTACGATAAAGCACACTATTAAAGGGGAAACTATTCAGAAATGCTTGGAACAGGCGGAAGAGGAATAGCAGTACTCTTGAGTGCCTGCATGATACTCAAATAAAGATGACGGCGCTACAGCACAAAATCGTGGAACAGAAAAGCAGCGTGGTGGCTGTTGTGGTCAAGCTTTTTTGTAACACTTTTGGCTAAAAAAATATCTGTATTAACTCATGCGGCTAGCCATCTCTGTTACAACTTTATTATAGCACTTCATTTTTAGGGCGACCACATTTGTACCAATACTCTGTGAGAAGGTCTAAATTTTTTTGA
>ERZ773216.142-NODE-142-length-96281-cov-4.669362_pt1 | contig 96281 bp, 88 predicted proteins | sample MGYA00511259_ERZ773216 | MGnify/ENA primary metagenome ERZ773216 (study PRJEB29015, sample SAMEA2737764) | human gut metagenome | biome: human gut; feature: human-associated habitat; material: faeces | place: China | collected 2012 ... | reverse complement strand
CTTGTCCGTTTTGAGCATTTCTTCGAGGGCGGCGTTCTCTACTTTCCCAAAGTGGAGCGGCTTGCAGTCCGCCGACTGCATGATGACATAAGCCGAATAAACATTTCCGGGGTCAATCGCTGCCAGCAACACGCAAGCCGCCTCCTTCAGTCTCCAAGCAGGATATTGTTGATTTCGTCATAGTCTTTTTCCGCCGTGTTCCAACGCCATGACGGGCCGGTAAACTCGACTGGGTGGCAGATTTCAAAGATTCTCTCGTACACTCTGCGCTTCCGCATGTTTGGTTCATGCTGCATCTGATAAAGGCTCAGGTTCGTTGTAATAATCATTGGGCGTTTCGCCCCATATCTGCTGTCGATGATCTCGAACACCTGCTCCATTTTGTAGTCAGTTTCGCGTTCGGTTCCGAGATCGTCAATGACAAGCAGCCTTGCCGCATTCATCTTGCGGACAAGCAGCCGCTGTTCCTCGGCTTCCTTGGAGAACGGGCCGGAGGCGGAAGTCAGCTTAATGATAGAAGTCACAATCAGCGGCACACGCTTTTTCAGCAGGGCGTTGGCAATGCAGGATGCGAGATAGGTTTTGCCGGTGCTCGGTTCGCCATAGAACAGCAGCCCCTTATTCCGGGCATACATTTCCTCGAACTTTTCAACATACCGCTTTGCCAGTTTGAACTGTCTCTGATTATATTCGTTGATCTGGAAGTTATCGAACGTGCTTTCCTTGAAGCGGTCGTCAATCAGGCTGAATGAGAACAGATCGTCGCAGCGTTTCTGTTCCTCGCGCCGCACCTTTTCCTCTTCCTCCCTGCGGATTTTCTCTTCTCCGCAAGCGCAGAGCGTCGGAACGATACGCTCGCCAAGATAGGGGACATTCAGCTTTCGTTCCTTGCGTTTGCCGCATACGCCGCACACAAGCAACCCCTCTTCGTTGCGATAATCGCTGTTCTCTTCTTTCGGGCAGTCGCAGCCGACCATATTCACCAAGGACTGCATCATTGCTACACCTGCCGGGGTCATTTTATCGTCCATAGCCGTCACCTCTTAAAAGGATTCCCGCCCGTCGGTCTGTTGGATGGCGGAGCATAGGACGTGCTGCTTCCACCCTTGCCTTTGCCATTGTCCTGCTCCCTCGCAAGCCAGCCATTGATGTACCGCTTGATTCCAGCCTTCGTTTTGCGGCGCGTAGGATTGCCTTCGAGCCAGCCCGCCGCATTTCGCAGTTCCTGCATAACGTCAACCGCAGGATAAAGAGCCTGATAACGCTCGGCTTCAGAACGAGTGACCTTATACGTTCCGCCGTCGTTCAGCACCATCTCGACAACAACCGGGTCATCGGCGCTCGGCTGATTTTCTCTGCCGTCATGCGTTTCCGCCTGTTTGGACGTGCATTCGCCTGCTTGCGCTTGATTGCAGTTGATTTCAGGCAGTTCCTCGTCTGCTTCCTCCGGACGCGGATATTTCGGCTTCTTGGCTCTGATTTGCTGATTCCGCTCCCAGCCGGTCAGGTGCAGATACGGTCTTCCTTTGCAGTGGTACACCTCTACCAAGCCTTCCTCGCACAGGCGCTTGAGCGCTTTTTCAACCTCGCTGTCCTTCATCGTACCGCAGCGCAGCGTAAACAGCTTTGCCTTGAGGACGGAGACGCGCCCGTCCATCAGTCCGTAATCATCGACGTTCACGATCAAACGGTAAAAGAACGTTTCTTCAAACGCGGTCAGCCGGTCGATCTGCTCGTTTGCGCAAATACCCTCCTTGATGATTCGGTTCGGCATTGTCTGTCATCGCCTCCTTCCTGAAGACCGGGGCGGTATGTCCGCCCCGGCTTTGCTGATTGCTTACGCGAGTACGACTACGCCGTAACCGTACAGCTTGCTTTCGAGATAGTTCTTGATGTTCGCAACCGCAGCGTTCTTCCAAGCGCCGCCATCGGCTTCAAAGAGCGCGACATCCGCGTCGCCATTCACGCGCAAGGTGAAATTGCTCTCCGGCTGGTCCACCTCAGAGAAGGTACGCATAGGCTTGAGGGGAACCGGATTCTGAAGCGTGACGTTCTGTGCGAGTGATACGCCCTGCTTGACGGTCAGCACCTGAGATACGCCATCGTCGGTCACGTTGCAATTCTGCTCTTTCGTCAGAGACTTGACGATCTTGAAAAGCTCCGCTCGCACAGGCGTTTCAATGAAGGTGGAAAGAAGCTGCACGTTGAACTGCTCGATGTCCATGTAGCTGTCGAAGCGGATGTCCGGCACATGCGCCTCCACGCAAGCGATGCAATGGCGAGCCTTCTTGTACTTCGAGGGCTGAGACATCAGTCTGACAATGTGATGATTCACCACCTGCAAAATCAACCGGTCGCCGCCCTTTGCTTCGGAATCAAGCTGCGGAATATTGCCCTCGGCATTCTCGCGAATATAATCGATCAGGCCGTCAAGGGTGAAGAAAACATACCGCTCCGGGACAGGTTCGTCGTCCGGAATGGGCGCCGTAATCGGGCGCCAGCGAAGGTTACTGCTGTCCCAATAGTGCTGAACGCCGTCAATTTCAATGAGCTTCTGGTTTACCGCCAGCTCGTTCTTTGCGTCGTTCTTGCCCTGGGATACCAGATACTGCGCCAGCTCAGTGGCGCCGTTGAAGAAACCGTTACTCTTGGGTTCGATGTTGGGGGTAGTAGCCATACGTCAATCATCCTTTCTCGTTCACTTGACTGCTTCGAGCCGCCCAAAGCTGATGGTGCTGGGCAAAGGGGCTTCATTGCCTTCCATGTCAAGCTGCCCCGGAACCTGCTCCGTGCGCTCCGTAGCAGTAATCGTGCCGTCTGCGCCGAGACTGAGCATGACCGTCTGCGTAAGCGCCACATGCGGTGCGAGCTTGGAGGACACATTCACATGGAACTGTACGGAATCGCGCCGCTCATTGGGAACGATTTTGACCTCCATCACGACCTTCCGCGCTGCGGTCGGATTCGTGTTGGGGTCGTAGACGTTCTGCCACACTTTCGTAAGCTCCTGATTGAAGCGTTCCTCCAAGCCTCCGTCCATCAGGTCGGACAGGCTTTTGATGGGTCTTTCAGCCATTGCTTATTTCTCCTTTCCCTCGGACGGTACAGGCTTGTCCGAACCGCCTTCGATTTTTGCCGGCTGCTCCTGCGTGCCGAAGCTGGCAATCAGGCTCTTAACCTCTTCGTAGCGCGCAGCCGGGGTGTCGGCAAACTTCGCAATTCCGGCCTTCTTGAGCGCGTCGCTGATTTCGCCCTGCCGTCCGGTCGCCTTCGCCGCCTCCATGAGCGTAACAGCCTGTTCCTTGCTGACAGTGGCGTTCTTGTCGTTGCCCGCCAAGTGAGGGAAAACCTCTCCGATAGGCAGAACACCGTCGTCGATGGAGTTTTTCAGCTCCTTCAACCGCAGCATGTGGTCGGCAGACCAGTCCTGCTTTTTCGCGTTCAGGTAATCTTCCAGATCAGCAAGGCTGATGCCCATGCGCTCGTAGATGCGGACAGTAGCGGAGATCAGCTTCTCGCGCTGCTCCTTGTCGGCCATCTTCTCAGCAAGTCCAGAAGAAGCCGTTTTGCGGCAGGCGGCAACGGCAATTTGCGTAACATCGCCCGGAACCATCTGCAAGATGCAGGCACGAATGCGGCGTGATGCCATGTTCGCTTCGAGTTCGTAGATGTCGCGGTCGTCCGTCAGCTTATAACCGCCGTTCTTGGTCGTGCGCCAGTGCTTCAACTCAAACTGCCGGGAGATGTACATGTTCGTCTCCAAATCCCAAGCGTAGGCGCGAATGACGGAATAGCCCACTCCGCGATTGTCCTGCCGGCGTTCAAGCACTTCATAGCCGAAAGTGCAGTTGCCCCAATTCCGGGCAAGAACCTCTGCCAAGCGAATCGACGGGCCGGTGACGGTTTCCTTGCCGCGCGGGAAGGTGTAAACCGCCGCGTCAGCAAGCGTAGGACGCGCACACTCGCGCAGAATCTTCTCAGCGGCCATCTGCTCATCGCGGGGGAACTGCCGCGCCATAAGCACTTGGGCTTTGACTTCGGCAACAACGCGGGCTTCGGCGTTCGCCGCCAGCGCATTTCCGGAATCATGGCGCTGGGCATCCTGCATGGACACTCCCTGCGCTGGGACTACGGCATAGGGATTGGCGATAATGACGTCGCCCTCAAACGGTTCGTTCATGGATTACTCCTTCCTCAGCTTCTTGCGCTGATGTTCATTTCCTCGAAGAACTCCACGCCCGGAATCTTCGCGGTGCCTTTCGTCATGCGGGCAATGCTATTGAGCGCCGCGAGATTAATCTTGCGGATTTCAAGCCCGTTCGCATAGGGCGGAACTGCCGTCTCGTCTACGACACGGGCCTTCCAACTCTTGCTGACGCTGGTTCCAACAGCCTTCGCCGTTTCGATGATCTCCGGCGGCTGCATTTCCTCGACCATCTCGGCCATTGCCATTCCAACGGCTGCGCCGTGGTCGTCGCCGTTCTCCTGCGACTGAATCGCCTGAGCAAGCAGACGGTCAGCTTCCTCCTGCTGGCGGCGGCGAGCTTCTTCCTCGGCTTCGCGCCGTGCCCGCTCAAGTGCGGCCTGATACTTGACCATGCTGGCTTTGATGATCTTTTCGGCCTCGGTCAAGGGGACAAGCATCTCTTTTTCGCGGTCAACAACAGACTGATGCGCCGCCTTCGCCGCTGCCTTGGTAGGTGCCCAATAGTCCTTGATCTGCTTCGCACGGGTCTTGATCTCAACCAGGAACCTTCCTGCCTGCTCGTAGTCCTGTTTGCTCTCGATGACCATGCTGCGAGCTTCCACAATAGCCATCTGGCCGGATTTCTCAAGCTGGTTTTCCAGCGAGGGGTTGATCGGCTTCGCTTCGTTGACCATAGTCTGTTCCTCCATTCTGGATTGCCTCCTTCTGTTCACGGCTTCCTTTCGGCAGCCATTGCGTTGTAGATTGCTAAACAGTGCAGGAAGGTCTTGTAGCCATCCTCCACCTGCTCGAACCGGTATTTTTGCGTCTTGAGAAGGTGCAAGCCGTATCGACGCCTGACCTTGACGCCGTGGCTTTTGAGTGCTTCGCAATAGCCGGAGAGCTGTGTTGCCAGCATAACCGGATGATAGACGCTCGTGCATTTGAGGTCAATCACGTCAACACCAGTTCCATCGTCCGGCTCAATATAGCCGATCAAGTCGATGGTTCCAGCGTACCGAAGAATCTTGTGATACGTTCGATACTCGCTCTCGACCCATGCGGGCTTGTATTCACGCTCAAACTTCTTGAACGCCTCGAAGTACGGCTCGGTATCCTCGTCCGGTTCTTCAACACCGTACTTAACGTAATTGCTGATCTGTTCATGCGCCCGCGAACCCCGGTCAGCCGCTTCGTTCAGCACGTCAAGTGGAATACCGTTGTAGAGCATCAGGCTCAACGGCTCCATGATCTGGGTAACGGACGGAATGCGGAAGCCGCGCAGTGTGTAGAGGTGCTGTTCCTGCTCGAAATCAATCGCCACATCAGGGAGCTGAATCATAGAACGCTCCTTTCATACTCACGATTCATGGCCGCAAGCTCCTGTGCATCGGCTTTGTCGAGAATCGCATCGTATTCGGCTTTTTCTTCTTCCGCCGCGCTGATGATCTCTTCGATCATGGAGATGTGCTCAACCGTCCGGCTTCCCGAACCCTCAAGCTCTTCCTTCGCACTGTGCAGGTGGTACAGCACTTCTTCGAGCGCCGAAGTGACGCTTTCGGCCCTATCAACCTGATCTGCCGTTACAACTGTCATCCTGCCGCCTCCTTTTTCGCTTCCTGCAGGAACTCCTGAATATCCCGCTTGCGCTCCCTCAAATCGGCCCCATCCTGTTCGGACAGGAAACGGCTGAAGATATTCAGATCAACCATCTTCTTTCGCCCGTTCCGGACGGTCTGGCCGCGCTGGTCGAACATGTTCAGCGTGTACTGAGCCTGACGGATGCTGATGCCCATCACAGCGGAAATATCAGCGCTTGTCAGGAAAATTTTTGCTGCCGGCATTTAATCACCGCCTCTCTCTTTGGGATTTCAGCACATTCATGAAGCGCTGAATCGCCGCTTGAGCTTCCTCGGCTTCCCGCAGAATATCCACCCTGAGCTTCGGGTCATCAATCTTGCCGTCCGCCGCGTCTCGCAAGGTTTCTCGGCGAAGGTCAACCAGATCGGCAAGCTCGGCGAACATGGTCATCGTCGCTCCGGGAAGGTCGTTTGCTCGTCCCTCCGGATGGAGCCGCGCATAGCTGCTGTACTTCGTCCGCATCCAGTCATACCAGATATTCAAATCGCCAAGAGCCTCCGCAATCTGGTAAAGGCTGTCGGGGTCGGGGTCGCACTTTCCGCTTTCCCAGTTGTAGACCGTGGTCGGGTCTCGCCCGATCATCTCGGCAAGCGTAGCGGCGGTCATTTTCAGTAACTCACGCCGTTTTTTGATGTCGCTATTCGTAAACACCGCCATTTTCTTTGCCCTCCCATGCGGTTACAATAACCTCAGATGGTTTAATCACACCGCAGCGAATGGAGGTCTACGATGCTACTGCCGGATTCGGACAACCCCATCATGATGCAGCGCTGCAAGAGCGCTCGTTGCGCCTCGCGGAACCATTCGGCGCTTGACCTGTATCCGAGCTTGGCAACCGCCTTCTCAATGGCCTCTTTCTCTTCCAGCTTGACCCACACTCGAAATTCAGTCATGCCTTCGTGTCCGGGGCCGCGACCACCGCCTGTCTTTGCGGAAGTGCTGCATTTGGTCGGGAACTGCTCGCTGAGTGAAAGATCAAGGTCGTCAAGCAAATACAGATCAGACGGCGAACAGATGAACAAATCGCATAGAGCTTTCATGCCGTCTACCGTTGGGAGGGTTCGTCCTGCCTCCATGAAACTGACCATTACGCGGTTTGTTCCTTCCGGCAGGCTGCTTGCCACGTCTTCCTGAGACAATCCGGCGCGAACTCTCATGCTGCGGATATTGTTTTCCGTCATCCTCACACACTCCCGTCTTCCTCGAAGTAGTTCGGCTTAAGACCAAACATGGCAATCAGCTTTTGGGCTTCTTGCGGAGTTGGACTTTTATATCCGTTTTCGATCAGCGAATACTTGGCCTGAGAGATTCCCAGCAATTTCGCCACATCGAATTGATTCAGCAATTTCACTCTCCGCGCAAGCACTAGCTCGCTGCGTTTCGTGGTAACGCTCACTCGTCGTTCACCTCCAATCCTTGACTTTGCCTCGCTCGCGTGCTAAAATGAATATGGGTAGTAATATCATCATTACACGCGCGTATTTGCTATACGTCTTTCAGTGCCGTTGCTTTGGCCTCAATCTCCCGTTGAGCCATCTGCGCATTTGCGTATAGCAGGGAAATCTCTGTGTCGCTTTTCAGCTCCTCCGGACTGAAACTGCGATACAGCTTGGTGATGCCATCAAAGTATGCCGCAGCTACATCTGCGACGAGCGGATACGCACCCGCTCCATACTCGCCGGTATCAAGTTCTTCCTTGATGCATACGAAGCAGTTGACTGCTCCGAAGTACCTGAGCCTCTTCCTGCCAAAATTCTCGTAGGGGGGGGTAGTCGTCATCGGGCTTCACGCTCCTTCAAGAGGATGATGATAATATCATATCCCAAGTTCTTTAGAAAGTCAACGAGTTTTCAAAAGAACTTTAGATTTTTTCAGAGAGGTGTCATCATGCCTGAGTACAACTCCGCCTTTACAGCCGATCGTATCAAACAACTGCTGAAAGAACGCAAAATGTCTGTCAGCAAAATGTTGACCGATTGCGACATAAACAAGAACGCGCTGTACACCATGCAAGCATCAGGGTACCTCCCCCGCGCGGAAGCCCTCGCCCGCATCGCGGACTATCTGGACTGTTCGGTCGACTACCTGCTCGGCAGAACGGACAATCCAGATGTGAATAAGTGACCGTATCGCGCTCCTTTCTTGTGGTATGATGATATTATAATTCACATTTGGGGATTTGTCAATGGGTTTCATTCACATTTGTGATATTTTTTCGGAGGGTATTTATGTCTATCTGCGAACGAATGTTTGACCTTCTTTCCTCCATAGAGGGAAAGAACGCCGCCAGCCTTTGCAAGACCGTTGGGATAAACACCAGCGTAGCCACTAACTGGAAGCAGCGCAACACAGACCCGCCTGCGAAATACATAGTCCCCATTTGTGAATATCTTGGTGTTTCCGTGATGTATCTTCTAACGGGAGAGGACGCCCAGCCCGAAAGCTCTCTCTCCGAAGATGAACAACGCCTGATAGAAAAATACCGCGAGCTTGACGCAGACGGCAAGGACGTCGTACGGGGAACAGCGATTACTGAACACCGCCGCATCGCTTCGAAAAAGAGCGCGGGCGCCGAAAAGATTGGATAACGTCGTCTATCTTGACGAGCACCCGAAATGGAGGAACAAACACACATGACCGTATCTGAGCGAATGTTCGCCTTTATCGACGCGCGGAAAGATAAGTCCGCGGCCGGTCTTGCGAAATTGCTGGGTGTAAGCACCGGACAGACCACAAGTTGGCGTCAACGGAACTGCGATCCGCCTGTAAAATACCTCCCGCAGATTTGCGAATACCTGGGCGTGTCAATCGCTTTTCTCGTCACCGGCGAAGAGGCCAAAGTCGACCTGGCCAAAGTTCTCGCCGAAGATGAAGCTGTTCTGCTCGAACGGTACAGGTCCCTTGACGCCGACGGCAGGGAAATTGTCAGAGCAACAGCTCTCCAAGAACAGCGCCGTGCGGCGGCGGAAAAGGGATTTGCTGAAACGCACGTTGGCTAATGTCGTGTGTCTCTCAGATTACAAGAATCGAAAGAAGGGGCCACCATGAAAACCACCAGCAGCAACTATGTCAAAGACCGGAGCTGGACGGAAGACTGCGAAGAACTCGCTCGAATTTTCGACCGGCTCGACGTCTCCGGAAAAGTCGAGGTTCTGAACGCAGCTTATCGTGAAAAGCTACGTTGTCTGAATCAATGCGTCAACGACAATGACGCCATCGGCTGGCAAGGAGCGATCAAAGATCGTTCCTTGCAATAAATAGATTCGGATTACGAATAGGATTCCGAATACGATTGGATTGGATTACGGGGACTATTGCAAGCACCTGATAGCAAATGATTTCAGATGATTTCAGCAGTAAAAAGTGCATAGTTTCCGCTATGTGGAATTGTGCAGTATTGAATTTCTGCAAGCAGATGATTTCAGATGATAGCAAGTGACCGCAAAATCGGCAATTAGAAGGATGCTCGCAGTGAATAACATTGACCGTTTTTCGGGGCAAGAGAGGTTCACACTCAATGGTATTGATACATCCGCGCAAGTTCTCGACTTCTGGTGCTGGATGGGGTCAGACCTCAACGACAACCTGATACGCGCAGCACTCGGTGAGTTTATCGTCGCTACTGCGCTCGGCGATTCCGTCGTGGATGAGCGCCGCAGCGGCTGGCGAGTGTTCGATATTCTCACGCAGTACGGATGCAAGATCGAGGTCAAAACATCAGCCTACCGTCAGGTTTGGAAGCAGCGCAAGCCGTCTTCTCTCGTCTTCGATGTCGCTCAGAAAATAGACTGGGAGAATGGCAGCAATGCTCCGAGGCGCCATGCAGACGTGTATGTCTTCTGTGTGTTCAATAACGAGCAAGACGTGGCAAGCCCCCTTGATCTGGAAGCATGGGATTTCTATGTCGCCGCGACCGCAGACATGGACGTCATCCTCGGAGAGCAGAAAACCGCGACGCTTGCGGCCCTGAAGAAACGATTACCGTTGAGAGCGACCGGCTACACCGGCTTGGCGATGGCTATATTCGACACTTATCGCAGCATTGGAGGGATGGAATGATGCAAATCATTACGCTGAAGCAGTATCTTCAAAACCCCGAAACGGTCATCAAGAGTGCTGCCGCAGGGGACTATACTGCTGTAAAAGTAGGCAACGGACAATGCGCCGTGATTATCGACGACACAGAATGGACGATGCTTCGGCAGGCTCTCGCCCTCTGTATGGAGCACCCCGAATGGACGGCGAAGTAAAAAAGCGCAAAAGGAAGGGCGAGCGAAAAGACAAACGCATCCAGATTACTTACACGGATGGCGTTCGTCCGGACGGTCATCCGAACCGCATCTCTTTCTACGGGCGCACTCGAACGGAAGCGCTGGAAAAGCGCGAACGGTATAAGCGTGAAAAAGAGCAGGGCTTGGCTCATGGTGAAAGAGCCACCACCGTGAACGATTGGATAGCTCGCTGGCAAGAGGCGTACTCCGTCAACGTGAGCGATTACGCGCCATATATCAACCGTCTCAAAAAGGACTTGGGCAAGAAGCCTATCCGAAGCGTTTCTGAAGCCGATCTCGTTCAGTCTCTATCTGCCTATGCTGGAATGTCATCTTCGTCCGCGCTGAAATACAGGATGATTCTCAAGCAGATTTTCCACAAGGCCAAGAAGAACCGGCTTATACCAGAAGACCCTGCGGAGGATTTGCCGCTTCCGGACGACGTTACTACCGGCACTCATCGAGCGCTTGCTCCTTGGGAAAGCGAGTGCATACTGAACAATTGGTCTGTGTACCATGCCGGACGTTGGGCAATGCTCATGCTGCTCTGTGGTCTACGACGCGGGGAAATGGTCGCTCTGGACTGGGATGCCATAGACCTTGAGAGCAGGAAGCTGACCGTCAAGGCATCCGCGTCCATGCGTGGAAGCGTTACGACGGTCAAAGACAGGACGAAGACGAAGGCAGGTGCGCGCATTCTGCCGATCTGCGAGCCGCTGTATCAAATGCTGGTGCAGGTTCCTCCGGAAGAGCGAACCGGCCCTGTGTGTCGGAGCGCAAAAGGCGAGCGGATAACGCAGTCTTCCGTTGACCGGTGCTGGAAGACGTACTGCAACATGATGACGCGCATCTTGAACGGTGAAGAGCCAGACCAAAGAGGGCGACGGCGAGACTGCGTTTGGGACAAATACCGCAGTCCTTCTGATGACGATGGCGGCGAACGCATTGTTTTCTCTTGTTTGCCGCACGACCTGCGTCACACCTACGCAACCGCTTTGTATGACGCAGGTGTTGACATCAAAAGTGCTCAATACTATCTTGGGCACGATGACGTCAACATGACCATCAACCTCTACACGCACTTGTCCAAGATAAAAGAAAACGAGGCCCGCAGCAGCCTCGTGAATTATCTGGATAAATGGCTCGATAAGCACCTTTTGCCTGTTAAAAATTGATGTGCGTGGTCAAAACGTGGTCAAGCTTTCCTTTGTATGGATGATTATTCAGAATATCATCGCATTTATCGGGGCTTATGCGGAAGTATAAGCAGAATACCGCATAAAATGCAAAACTGATTTTCTGAATGGGGTTCAAGAGGCCGGAAGTTCGAATCTTCTCACCCAGACATCGAAGCGATTGAAAAATCGCTTCTTTTTTTGTACTTTGGAGCGAATTTTCGTCTACTATGGTTGAAATTTATGCCGTATAGCACATGATTTTGCAAGCAGCACAGATTCCGTTGCTTCCGAGCTTCTGCCCCTTTTCCGCCCCGAAAACCGTATTTTCGCCTATTTTCACGCCGTTTCAGGGGGCAATGGGGTTATAACGGGGTTATAAAATTTGCCCGGAATCCCTTGAAATTAGCCGCTTTCAGGGACATGCCGCTGTACCGGCGGGGTTATAAAATTGCGGAAATTCGTCGGCGCTCTCTCATTCAGAAGCAGAATCCACTTCCATGCGGCTCAGATAGCCAATCATCTTCGCGGCATCCGTCCGCTCCTGCTCCTTGTCCAGCTTCGTGTAGATGGCGAGAATCATGTCAGCATCGGCGTGTCCCATCCAGCTTTGCAGCGTTTTGAGCGGCACTTGCGCGTAGTAGGCTCTTGTGCAGAACTCCACGCGGAAATCGTGGCAGCGGATGTTGATTTCCTTCCACGGCGGCAGCTTGCCCTCCGCCAAGAGCTGCTTCTGCTCGTTGGTTTTGCCGTACCAGCGCTTGTGGATGCCATTGAGCTTCGTCTCCAAGAAGGTGATGTACGACGCATACTTGCACGCGAAGGCGGACTGCGACATGATGCCGCCGTTCTCCTTGTGGCAAACCAGCCCGTGCCGCCCTTTCAGCGCCTCTTCCAGCGGAGGAAGCAGCGGCACAGTGCGGATGGCGGAAGCGGTTTTTCCCTTCGTGAGCTTCGGGCGATTGCCTTCGCTGAACGACACAGCGCCGCGGACGGCAATCGTCTTTTTCTCGAAATCCACATCGCGGTCGATGTTCAAGTGAAGCATTTCTCCCCTGCGGAAGCCGGTGTAGAGCATCACCATCGCCGCCAGGCCGAAGTCGTGCTCCTGCCATGTACTGCGAATCAGCGCGCGTTCCCACGGCTCCAGGCAGCGGTGTCCGCCCGTTTTCTTGCATTTGGGACGCTGCACGCCCGCCATCGGATTGCGAATCAGCGCACCGTTGGACACGGCGTTGCGGAAGATGCCGTTCATGAGTGAGGCAAACTTGCTCACATAGGACGAGGAATAGCAGCTCAGCTTGTTGAAGATGGCCTGCAAGTCGTTCGCTTTGATGTCGCAGATGAACCGCTTCCGCGTGTGATCGGCGGCAAAGCGAATCATGCTGGCGTACTGCTTCTGCAATGGCACGCTGCAATCGGAGCGGTAAATTTCCAGCCAGTTCAGCGCATAATCCAAAAAGGTAATTCCTTCGAGGTCGTGGCTGAGTCCCATTTGCTCTTTCTGCTTGTACGCATCGCGGGCCTTCATAGCTTCCGCCTGCGTTTTGCCGTAAAACTGCTTGTCATGGTACTTCACCTTGAAGTAGCCGTCGGTACGTTGGGTTAATTTCTGACGAGGCATTGATGTTCCTCCTTATCAATCGCCCCGTGCTGTGTATGCTGATTCAATTGTCAAGGTGCTACGATGATCATAGCACACATCACAGCACGGGGCAAGTACATTTTGCGAAAAAATTCAGGTGGCAGCAATCGGCGGCTGACCATCCAGCCAGCGCTGAAGCCCTTCCCGGTTGATGAGAATCCTGCTGCCGACGCTGAACGCTGGAAAGCCTGATTTTCGCACCAGTTTCCGCGCCGTTGGCAGGGAAATGTGCAGCTCGTCTGCTAACTCTGCCATCGTCAGCGTCATCTTGGGGACTTTGTGCGCGGACTCCGCTTGATTTTCGTCCGCCGGAACGCGATTGAACATAGATTCACTTCCGAAATGGAGACGCAGGGCCATATCCGACATGCTGACACGCCGGATGCGAACCTTTTCTGCGTCTCCTTTTATTATATTGAAACGATTTTGTTTTGCTGATTTGGATATGTCCGGCATGTCAAGCCGCGAAATGCCTTGCCGCAGCGGGGATTCCGCGACATATTCCCCGACATTCGGATGATAGGCAACATGTCAGAAGGGCGGTTCTTCGTCCACGACCGTGCAGCCGCCAAACGTCAGTTGTGCAGGCGGCGGGATTCGCTCCCAGCCATACTGCCGCCCATACTTGGCAAACTTGCGGGCATTGCGAAACTTCTGCCAGCCGCTGATTTCGCCGCTGGCTATCCCGCTGTCCACAATTTCGCGGATTTCGCGCGTCTCGTAATTCTTCGGCTCATCAAGCGGATGCGCCAGGCATTCCCGGTAAATCTGCAAGGAACAGACCTTGTCCTGCTCGAACGTCTCAAACCATGCGTAGATGCGCCCCGCCAGCGTATCCTCCTGACAATAATCCTGCTGCTGTTTGCGCAAGGCGTCTTCATCCTCCTTGGACAAGTGCGTGCTGTACGCGCCGGACTTGTACTGTACCATGATTTCCGCCCACAGCTGCTCGAAATAGTGCCGGGACTCCGCCGGATTGTCGAGAATATGGCAGTCGGCTTTCGACGCATCCACCGTCACCGGGAGAAAGCGCCGATTGCCGCTTCTGTCCAAAGGCAGAAAATCCATGCGGTTGGTCGTGCCCGCGAACACGCTTTGCCGGGGATGATCGCCGCCGTATCGGTCATATGCCATCCGCAGAAAATCCTTGTCGCGGCTGAGAAAGGACTTGATCTCCTCGATGCTTTTGGCGTTCGCCGTCGCGACCATCTCCGAAAGTTCGCAAATCCAATGACCGTTGAGCCGATGGTAAATCTCCTTGTCGTCCAATTTGCTGACATCGTCCGTGAACCATTCCGGCTCCAGCGCAAGGAAGCGGATGAAGGTGGTTTTGCCAGCGCCCTGACCGCCTACCAGCACCAGCATCAGCTCAAACTTGCAGCCGGGATGAAACACCCGGTTTACCGCGCCAAGCATGAACGTGCGCAGGTACTTTTCGTTCGTGTCGCTCACTTCCGCGCCAAGAAAATGGTGCAGTGCTACCCGGACGCGCGGCACACCATCCCAGACGAGGCGGTTCAGCCTGTCCCGCACCGGATGGAACGCCTGCGCGGTGGACACGATGTTCAGCGCCGGATAAATCAGCTTTTCCGACCGCAGTCCGTAGTGTTCTTCCAGATACAGCCGCAGGAACGCAGCGTCCATGTCGTCAATCATGTCACTCTTCCGCGCCCACCAGACGGAGCAGGTCATCGACATGCGTTCCTTGAACAGATTTCTGCGGATGTTTCCGGCAAAAACCGGATCATGAGTCAGCGCCGTGACAAAGTTCTGCAGCGTATTGCGCACCTCGCCGCCAGCGGTGCGGGTCAACTTGGCTTGTACAGATTGGTAGGCGGCGGCCATCCGGTCATCCGGCATCGGCGGCGACCAGTCGATTTTCGTTTCGTCGCTCATGTTCTCATCTCCTGCAATGGTTATCGCGCCCACGCATCGGGGCGCTTCTTCGGATGGGCATCATCCCGCAGTTTGGGGCGCAGCTTTTCCACCACGGCTGGGCGCGCCGTCTCCGCAATGCTGCATTTCATGATTTCGTGCATGGTGGGCGACAGCAGCCGTCGCCGCACGTCATCCGCCATAGACAGCAACGCGCTGAACACATCCTCTTTCGCTTTGCTCAGCCACGTCTCCACCACGCCGATGAAGGGAGCGCCAAGTCTGCTGCTGGGCGACTTGGCCGCTCGAATGGTGCGGTCAACGCCCGCCGCCGCTTTGTCCAGCGCCGTTTTATTCATGCTCTCGCTGACGGCGGTCACGGCTTTTTCGTAGCAAATGTCCGTAACCTGTTCAATCAGCAAATCCACATCGGACAGGCGGAACAGCTTCGTGTCCAGCTCGGCATCCTTCTCAGCAATCTGCGCAGTCAGGGCCTGAATCTGCTGATTCTGCGCGGTCAGCTGCTTCTGCTGATTCCGGATGGTTTCGAGCTGCTTGGCAATGATGTAATCCAGCTTTTCCAGATGATTCTTGCCGCCGTACTTTACCTGCTCCTCAATGTCCAAGCCGCGCGCCTTCGCGATTTCAATCAGCATCAGCCGATTCATCGCGTCGAAGGTGATTTTGCGGTTGTTGTAGCGTCCCGGTGGTTTGTCTGGCTGCGGCAGCGGAATGCCCATGAGCGCCAGCGCCTTTTCCTGCTTCGGCTCGACCTCACCGTACTTGTTCACATAGTCGAAGCAGTGGCGCTCCTGAATGTGCACCGTCGTTTCGTCGCAGTGCATCGCCCAGTCCAGCATGTGGACGTGTTTGCCGTAGCGCTCCTCGAACTGCTGCTTGAATGCTGCAAAAATGTCTAACAGCTGCTCCGGCGTTGCGCCGATTCCCTCTTTGCCGAACTGGAAGATGGTTTCTTCCGGACAGGTGCGCTTGTCGCGGCGAATCTGCTCCACGGTTCGGTTGCGTTCCGTGTGGCGGCGCTCGGCATTGCGCGCGCACTGCCCGGCGACATAATCGGAATAATGCCGCTCGTAAAAGATTCGCTCTACCTCCTCAAAGGAAGGAACGTCGGCGCTTCTTTCGCCTGTGCGCATTCCATTCAGCCAGTCCCAATAGACGTTCTCCTGCGTTTTCGCCGGATGGATGTGTTCGGCGTGGGTTACGTCAAAATTGCGGTCATTGTGCTTGGTGGTGAACACACCGTTCTTTCCGGCACGACCGTTATGCCGGGTTGCTCTGATTTTGCTCGTATAGTACCTCCTTGCTTGCGGGCGGCGGGAGCGCAGCGACCGAGCCCCTCTGATTGCGGCAGAGACTATACCCACTACAAAGTGACGCACAGCATCACTTTTTCGGTCGGCGCGCCTCCCTGTGGGTCAAAGGCTTCGCCTCTGAACACTGACCAAAGCGCTCCGCCTCTGGACTCCGGCGGGTTTGCCGCCCGTTGGATGCTCATGCCCGCTGGTGCGCATTTGATGCCGTCTGATGCTATCCAAGTCTCTCCGTGCATCAGCAGAAAGAAATTTGGTGCGCTTTCGCATCAGCTGCCCATCATGTCCAGCAGATTATCGAGGTCGGTCTCGTCCGGCGCGTTCTCGTCCTTCAATGTCTCTGCCGGTGTTTGCTCAGCGCATCGAAACAGTGATGCTGCCATCTCCTCGCGGACAATGCCGCGGATTTCCTCCCGCTGATGACCGTTGAAGCAAACTTGCCGCGCTTGCCCATAGTGCGCATTGACCGCCGCAACGATAGCATCCGCATAGCGCAAGTGCTGTTCCTCCCGCACCTGACGCAGCAGCCGCAGCGCTTCCCGGTCGGCGGGTTTCTCCGCATAGAGGCGAATCGTCGTGCGCAGAATCTCTTTCACTGCGCCCTCGCCTCACGCTGCAAACGCCGCTCCGCCAGATATTCGTAACCCTTGGCGGAGGCGTGAATATCAGCGATAATAGTCACGCGATTGGGGTCATACTGCCCGAAGTTGCGAATCAGGCAACCGCCGCCGCCCACAATCCACAGCCGCATCGTCTTGGTGTCGTATTCATGCTCGCGCAGTTTGCGCATGATTTCCGCCGCATAGTCCGCCGCGGCTTCGCGGATGACCTGCACATATTCGGGCGCAATATCGGCCGTGCCCTCGCGCATGACCTGCTCGATGGTCACGTCCGGCACCGTTCGCCCGCAGAGCCGCGTCAAGGCCTCTCGCGCCTTCAGCACGCACTGGTAAGTGCCGTACTTCTCCGTGAAGCACTGCTCCAGCACCGGCTTGCGGTCGTTGATCGCCATGACAATCATGGTGCCGTTGCCAATATCGCACAGCATGTTCGCCCCGGTGAATTTCCGCAGTTCGGGAATGACGGCGGAATACCCCTGCGCGTACACGTCCACGCCGACCAAATCAACATGGTAATCGATGCCGCGCCAGTTGAAATCCACATGGCGGTTTTGCGACAAATAGGCGCGGAACTGCTCGCGCTGGTCGCCGACCCACGTCAGCGGCAGTCCGACCGCCAGATGAACAGCCGCCGTGGTCAGCTGATTGCACCACAGCTCCTGCCCGATGCCCGCCAGCGTCAGCAGGTAGTGATCCTGATTGCCGACCTTATCCAGCGTGAACTCCCGATGCCCCGCACCGATGACGTAGTATTTGCCCTCGTAGACCAGCACGTCCTGCGCGTGCGCCGGTTCAGCCTCGCAGCGAGTGACGCTCGCCGGAAAAATGCCGTTCGCCGTCTTGATGTTCCCGTAGCCGTTATCCAGCCCGATGATGTTGATTTTGCCGAATACTCTCATATGCTTCTCACTTTCTCCGCGTTTGCGGCAATAAAATAGACAGGCTGCGAGTGCAGTCTGCCTGCGAAAATTAGGGTCAGTTGCTGGCAATCAAGGCGACCGCCTCCTTTCAAAATGCGCAGCGGGATGCAAAAAAGGCAGTCAGCATGACGCTGATTGCCTTGGCCGGTGACTGCGAACTTCCGACGATACTATCATAGCACAGATTTATTTGCTAAAGCGTGCTATTTTGTGCTGTTTCGTCTTGTTTTGTGCTGTTCGCTGCTAATTTGTCCTGTTGGGTGCTATGCGCTGCTGGTTGGAGGGTGCAGCGGGAGGGTGATGTGTCATCAAGTAGGTGGGCTGGTGGCGGAGGTGCTTGGTAACACGTATATAGTATAGCACGGATTTTCTTCTCAAACTTTCTCATTTCTTCTCAAAGCTTCTCAAACCTTCTCAAAGTTTCTCAACTTTTGGGGTTTGCCCTCTGACGTTCTCTCATTTCACTTACGATGTAATGCCTTCTGCAATGCAGTAAAAGTATCCATTCGTGCTCTTCGGTCGTCTCGACTTCCTCAAAGAAGCCGATGAAGGTTGATCCCTTGAAAAATTCTGATTAAATATTGACAAAAAGCGTCTGATACACTATAATATTATTACTCCATGCAGTGGCATGGAGGTGAAGTATTGTTGTCAAGCACCAGCTGCTGATTTCAGTCAGTATTTCTGACCAGATGTCGCAAACTGTGCTGACATCGCTTCTGGTCAGCCAATAGGCCGCCAGAGCGATGATGCATATAGTCATGGTGTAGACACTTCCTTCATGCTTGGTAATAATAACATAATCGAGCATTGTGTGAGTAGGGTGATTGGCGTAAAGTTCGAGCAGCAGTTACCAACTATAAGCTTGCTTGCCACGTTTTAATGTATCCCCGTCAGCTGAGGTGTATCACCCGCCATGCTGATGGGGATTGCACTATATTGGGAGGCAATATGATTCTTGATGAATGGAAGAGCGCTCAAAGGCAACGAGTAAGCCGATATGCACATTTTGACACGAGGATTTCGCTGGAACAATGCTGGAAATATATATCTTCGCCTGAAAGCGTTGCAATCCATGCATTTATGCCGTTTATACACTATACCATAACAACAAGAAAAGTGAAAAACGGAAAGAAGCAGCCGCCTAAGAAAAGAGAAATATTCTATGCTGCACATAAAGACGCATGGATTTACCGCTATTACTCTTATTTGCTGAATGAACAATATAATGCACGGGTACAGCAGGATGGCATTGATTCAGTGGCAGTGGCTTACCGAAACAATTTTAAAGGGCGTAACAACATTGATTTTGCTAATGACGCATTTCGTTTTATTCAGTCATGCCGCTCTTGCTGTGTAATGATTGGTGACTTCACAAGTTTTTTTGATAACATTAGTCATCCTTATCTGAAAAAAGAGCTCTGTGATTTGCTGAATGTTGAATGTCTTCCTCCTGATTATTATGCCATTTTTAAGAGTGTGACGCGCTTTTCCTATGCAGAAATGAATGATTTGCTTGATTATTATAAGCTGGAAAAGAATAAAAACGGACAAAAGCAACTCAATCAGAGAGACAAACTTCTGGACACAAAAACTATACGTGCATGGAAAAAGGTATTTAAGAAAAATCCCAATTTGCCAGAAGCAAAAGGCGTCCCGCAAGGTTCACCCATTAGTGCTGTCCTTGCTAATGTATATATGCTAAAGGCTGATAAGCAGATTTATGAGTATGTATCGGCATTACAAGGCTTTTATATGCGATACAGTGACGATTTTATGGTTGTTATTCCCAATACCGCGCCTGTAGATTTTAGAAAGCATTATGAAACCATTTGTGGGTTTATTACGGAAGCAGGAGGTATTGAAATAAAGGCAGAAAAGACAAGAATTTTTTCCGTTGAAAACGGTGTTATAAGGAATTGCATTGCTGATGTTATTCTTGGTCAAGAAAATGGAAAAAATTTGATAGACTTTCTCGGATTTTCATTTGATGGGAAGAAAATTCGCCTACGCGAAAAAACAATTTCAAAGTACTATAACCGAATGCATCGTAAAGCTGTGACCATATTTAAATGCAGTGGCGTTACGAAAAAGGGAAACCGCATTAACGCAAACGAATTATATAAGAAGTACTCATATAAAGGGAGCGCTGCGTATCAGAACAGAAAAGCTGCTATTAATGGCGGTAAACACATCGAAGGCAACCTGTTCGACTATTTGAAAGCCAGTAAGCGGATAATAGGTGATAACTTTGTTGACAGTATCACACCTCGTCATATGGCAAGGATTCGGAGATTTATTAATGGGAAGCAGGGAAAGCATCACAAATAACGCAGCTATGGAAAGAATCAGCCGCGTCCGTTCAATGTCCCGCTTTCTTCGCAGCAGAAACTTGTCAAAGCGCGCTGATATTTCCGTGCTTTCAGCTCTTTCCGATGCGCTTGAAGCATCTGCGTCATGAGCTGCACATGAATCCGGCGGATTGTTTCCCAGTGAATCCCCGTAATCTGCTGAACGCCCCGAATCGTCATCTGATTCAGCAGCAGCGTCTGAATCCAAGTGGCGGCTCTTTCGGTGATTCGCGTTCCCGGATGCTGCAGCGGAATCTCTTCCGTGTGCTTTCTGCCGCACTTCGTGCAGCGATACCGATGGCACAGAAAACAGAGCTCCTGACTGATGCCCTGCCAAACAGGGATGTCCTTCAGTTGCTTGTTTGCCAGCTCGCAAATCTCCACCTTCCCGCGGCAGTAAGGGCAAGCGACATCCGCTGTCCGCTGCCTACTCTCGAACATGAGGACGGATGCTGTTCCCTCTAAATTTCTCATATATGTTTTGACAGATCTTGAATAGGATTGCCTTGAACCATCGCCTGCTCAGCAATTGGGAGTGGAGTAACCACCTGATTACAGTCGTTTTCGGCTACTTTCATCAGAGACGGCCACGTTTTTCCTGCTTCCGTATTCTTCACAATGAAATATTCATCAGATTCATACGCTTTCTGAAATTCAGCCGGAATCTGCACAACATATTGAATTTCTGCCTCAACCTTGGCAAGAATATCATCCATATTTATGGCTTGTACAAACTGCCAAGCAAATTCTTGTAATCAAAGTCTGGCATAGATTCTGTAATATACAGTGTTTTACCAGAATCCGGTATTGGAACACTCTCTGGTTGCTCAGCAAGCGCGTTATTTGCTGTGTTACTTATTTCATCCATAGAATCAACATCCGATGTCTTTATACATTCACAGAGACCGACAGTTCTCCACCGAAGTTATTCATCGAAAACCGGTCATCACCTAAAAGCAGCTTTTTTTCCAGCTGATACTGGAACGGATAGAAATATACTGAGTTGCTGAGATCGGTAAAAGAGTAATATCCGCTGTCGTCCACAAGAATCATCGCATACATCATGAAAGCTGAAATTCGGCCATTATGAACTTCATGCTTTACAATATGGTATTTTCCAGGCTTCTCACACCGGAGCACGCTCAGTTCCTTCAGCGTTGAAATCAATTTATCAATGGAGTGATATAATGTCGTCCGCTCACCCCATTCGTCATACAATTTCTGCTTGATTTGGCTTAGCGTGATTTCATCCTGAAACTCCGACAGCCTTCCGATCAGCTTGCACATATCGACAAAGACCGGATAGGTTGCCAGCATCATGCACCAATGGGCAGCCAGTGCATATTCCGGCATATCACGAACTATGCTGATGGCTTCTTCTCTCAACTTATTACTGATATCATTCTCATAAACCCAAATATTCATTAGTATTTCCCGGGTCTTACGAAGATTTGTCGGGCTTGAAATTTCAAAGCTCAAATACTCGTTCAGCTGATCCTTTATTTCCTGTTCAGTAAGGTTACTCGAAGCGAGCTCCACTACCTTGTTGAGCCATTGAAGCTTCAAATTTCGGGATAATCCAACAATCTTAGCCATTGCTCTGTACCGCCTTTATCTTGATAAACGGAACAACGACTTCATCGATGGTCATTCCGCCATGTGTCATAACCTGGTCACCGGAGTTGTCGAGTGATGTATCCGTATCGCAGATCAAGTAATCATATTCCTTCGGCAGATAGTATTTCGGGTACTCAATCAGCCCGAACTTATCCGCCAGCTTTGCCTTGTCGGCAAAATCCTTCAGAACCACCATACGATGGCTTTTGGTCTCGACATCGACGCCGGCACCGACAAATCTTCCGATTCCGTTGCACAGCGTATTACCATGGTCAGCCGTTATATATACATCAAAGCCTTTTGCCAGCAGACGTTCAGTCAGCTTCCAGAGCTTGCCTTCATCGGAAAGCACAGAAATATCGTTATACATTCCGAGCCGTCCCTGTGGCTGCGCGTGTACCATATCGTCTATGTCGTTGATAATGACCGCACCACAGCGGACAGAGTTGCCGAAATCCGTATCGTATCCGCGAGAATAGTCGATCTGACTATCAGCATATCCAAGAGATTTGGCGCACTCAGTGAATTCCGCTTTTTCTTCGCGCTGAACCCATGGTGCGATCAACTGACTCGGAAACTTGTTTGACAACAGGCATTGTCTCGATATGGATGTAGTGCTCGGAATCATTGCAAATGCCGCTTCCTGCTTATATTGCACGTCTACAAAGTATTGAGAGATAATACTCCAATCGAATTCCGACATGCCATCCATAACAATAATTGCAAACTTCTCACTTTGACCATGCATGTACTCCATCGCACGGCTCACCAGCACAGGTGTATCTCGGTCAATCTTAGAGGACAGCGTACCGAATGACTTGAGTACATATCCCTGGAACAGCCGGTTGATCACGCTTGTGTCAATATTCAGCCCATATTGGATGGAATACCGATCAATATGGGCTTTTTCCTCCGCAACGCGATACCAGTCACGATAAGACGGACTGCTCTTCGCTTTTTGGAGTGTGTGCTCCAATTTTGAGCGGAAATACCGAAGCAGATTATCCTTGCTGTAAACGACTGTCTCAAAAAACTTTTCCGTCTGCTCCGGTGTGGTCAGATCATCAAAATTCTTTGCAATGACCATCGTCAACAGATCCAGATCCATCTTAGACTTATGGCGCAGAACATCTAAATTCAATTTAGGAAAGAGGGCTCTAAGCGAAACCGCGTATGCGGTAAAGCGTGTCAGAATATCATAGGGAATATATTCCTTGTCATAACTCATCACGGCAAGTTTTTCATTCCCGGATTTCACTTTTTTCTCATATCCGATACGGAAGCTGAGATCATCCTGATATTCGACTACTTCAAATCCATGCTCTGCAAAAGCACTGCTGTAAGGTGCGATACGATTCAGGCGATCCGCATCGTTTATCCATATGAGATTTGCATATGTTGCCGGGGAGTTCCCATACACATACTCTCCAAACATTGTTTACGCCTCCAATTGAATCAATATCATCAGCCGGAAGTCCGGGAGCACGGTTCCGCTGCGCTTGTGTTCTTCTTCAATCTCTCGCTCCTCGCGTTCGAGCTTTGCAATTCTCGAACGGCGAATGTTCTCTATGCCGATATGCCCTGCGGCTTCTCTGCGGAGAGACAGAGCATAATTATACTTCTCATATTGTTCAGTGCTTCGCTTTGTCTGCTTTTCTTTGAGCTCAACAAACGTGTTGTAAGCAAAGTTCATGCAGATTTCCTGCAAGCGCTGATAATTCTCTTCCGAAAGATTGTGTACCATCCGGCAATCCAGCCGACTGCTTCCGTCAAGAAATACTTCCATGATTTTGCTGCCGGCCATAGGGCGCAACACATACGACTCATTCACAAAGATCGGAATAATGCGCTTGTCCTGCGTATCCTCGGAAACAGAAAGTTCCCAGAGCATGAAGTAGCCAGCTTCATTCGGAAAGTTCCGAATGACAACCGACATAAGCTGTTTTGTATGGTCCTGCACAATACTGCCGCAGAGATGTTTTGTAATCATCTCGTCGTTGATGCTGATCCTGTCAATAATCGTCGGATCGTTTCCTTTCCAGGATTCATAGTAAACAAGCATCTGGCGCAGGGCAGTATCTACATCAAAGTTGGACTCTTTGCCAACCAACTGTGTCAGGTCTTTCTCTTCATGGAGGATATCTTTGTACTTAAGAGCATTCCCCACCTGCTGGCGCATTTCCATCTCTACGGAGTAAATATTCTGTTCAATGCGGGAAGCGTGTCCGATGGAGCTCATATAGGCATCCGTAAAATCGCATTCAGCTACTTCGTTGTCCAACACATCGGAGTACTTATCTATGCCGAGCTCTTTCATAATGACAGAGAGCTTTTCTTCCAGCACTTCACGAACACGGCTTTCCACCGTGTCACCGATAATCATGTTGTAGATATGGACATCTCGCTGCTGACCGATACGGTCTGCACGACCACAGCGCTGCTCGATTTTCATCGGGTTCCACGGCAAATCATAGTTAATAATGATATTCGCGAACTGCAAGTTCAGACCTTCGCCACCGGCATCCGTTGAAATGAAGATACCCGTGCTCATCTTGAACTCATTGAGAGCATTATTACGCTCTTCGATATCCATACTGCCGTTCAGAACGCTAACGGAGTAGCCTCTGGATTCCAGCAATTCCTTCAGATAAACCTGCGTACCAACAAACTCCGTGAACAGAATAATCTTCTGTGCCGGGTCCTCGCTTTGAAGCTCATCAATCGTGTCAAAGAGAGCATCAACCTTAACATCATGGTGCTGGAACTCCGCTTGCTTTGCTACAGAGATAATCATCTTCAGTTCTTCAATTTCAGCACTACGGTCAAGTGACATTGCCTCCATCGCATCCGCATCGCCGTCTTCAATGTCGCGCTCATCCCAATCCGATTCGCTCATGGTGTTCACGCGCGTCTCTTCTTCAAGGAGTACACGCAGACGGTGCTCCAGGCTCTGACGGACGGCAGCAGTGCTGCTTGTCACCATTCGCTGCATGATGATCATAAGGAAGATCAGGCACATGTTCTTCTTGCGATTCCAGCGTGCCTTATCATAGATTTTGGAAACATAGGAACTAACCAGTTCATACAGCTGGCGCTGAAGCGAGTGCCGCTCGTCCCAATGCAGCTCAACCAAATGCGTATATCTCTTCTTAAAGAGCAAATTCCCATTATTGTCGATGGCTTCTCGCTTTTCGGAACGAATCAGATAGGGCGCAACCTGTTCCTTGACGATAGATTTGTAGTTTGGGAACGCCTGCTCATCCAACAGGCGAACCAAGCGAAGAAACGGCTCTGTTTTGCCGTTATGCGGCGTTGCCGTCAGCAAAAGCAGATATGGACTTGCCTGGGAAAGCAAATAGCCAAGCTTATAACGGGCCACATAACTGGAGGAGCCAGCTACGCGGTGCGCCTCATCGATGATAATTAAATCCCATCCGCTGTTGATAATTGCCTCTATGCGCTCATGATTGTACTTTTCCACCCGCTTGTCCGACCAGCCGGCGTGCTTTTCCACCGGCTTGATAGAATCCATAGGCGAGATGACCTGGTCAAACTGGCCGTATACATCATCATTATCAGTCAAGCGGCGTATTGTATCAAAATCCGACGGCAGGATCACCTGAAACTTCTCATGGAATTTCTCCTGCATTTCTACAGACCATTGGCTGACAAGTCCGGTAGGGCATACAACAAGGATTCGTGTGATGAGTCCACGAGCTTTCAACTCCTTGATAATCATGCCGGCCTCTATGGTCTTGCCAAGACCGACTTCATCAGCGAGAATGTAGCGAATATTGCGCGTTTCCAGTGCCCGCTCCAGCACATGCAACTGATGTGGAAGCGGAATCACGCCGCTGGAGAGAGCAGAAAGAATACCGGCAGATGTCTCGTTTCTGATTTTTGAGAGCAGCGTAACATAGCGCAGGTAGTTCTCATCCAGCTGTGCTTCACCGCCTCCCCTCTTTAATTGTTCGCCCGTTGCCTTATATACACTGCCATTGGCCGGATTGAAGACTTTGTAGGATGTATAACCCCACAGCTCAATCCGCTCCATGATCTGCACGTTGGCTCCGGCAATAGTATCAAAAACGAAATCGCCGATATTAAACATTCTTACATTCCCTCAAACTCAAGCTGAATAGCTGCCTTTTACTTTCATTCCTATTTTTTCTTCTTATTCTTTCCCGGAAAGGCCTCATCATAGTGCCATTCACCGGTAATAAGCCAATATTCATAGGTATTTAGCCATGTGCATACCCAAGGAATAAAGCTTTCTGCGATAAACATCTGCTGATTCCAGTTCTTATCCCTATGATAATGCACACATAGTTGATAGTGACCTCGCTCATCCTTACCATAAATATGATGAGGATATTTCCCATCATAGGTTTTCATTTCTGGTGCGAGCAGCCAAGCTTTTGGCGATATATCACTAATCTTGTATGTTATCTTGATTCTGTAAATATCCGAATGTTCCGATGGCTGTAGTCTAATCACACAAATGAGTTCAGAATTGACAGCTTTGAGTACTTCTATAAGATTACTACGGTACAACTGCTGAATCCTAAGCATCTGACTAGCTATTGTTATCGGTTGTGGTTTCAGATATCTCTTATTGCCCATAATGACGAGTGGTTGGAACAGAAACCGTTCCTTTTGTCGAAAGATTACCGGATGATCTATCTACTTTCAAAGAACCATTTTCAACTCCTGCTCGACATTCTTCAGCGGCCTTTGAAAAAACGGTTTTGCCGGTTTTTTCGCCAAAGCACATCTTAACATTTTCACCCATATCAATACGCGACATTTGATATAATTGATTTCCCGTCAAATCTGCCGTTGCTTGTTTAACCCAATTGAAGAAGGCCGTTGCTCGTTCAGGATGCGTATTCCATTTATCCGCAAAATTCTCCCCTGGATAGCTTGGGTTTTCAATGTAATAGAGGCCATTTTTCTTATTACGATTAATCCATTTTGGTGCTTCGAGAAGGATATTCGTCATGGCGTCTACGATGTTGTCTTCCTCCTGATAAAGCGTTGCTGCAATTGTCGTAATGATGATAGAAATCGGCTTATTGCCAGAATCATCATCAGCAAACATAATATCTCTATGCCGTTTGAGAAGTTGCACCACTCTTTGCAACGGCGTTTTTATCTTTCTCCGTTTGATTTCCTCAGCATCAGCACTTGCAACGACAAGCCCATGCTCTTTCATATAGCTGTCTAAAAGTCTTTTTTGTTGTCTTGCACACCGTTCAAAAAACCATGTTATATATCCTGACGGGTTACTCCCAATGTAGTCATATGTATCATGGTCTTCATCATGGTCAGTAATATTTATCCTTTTAAGCTTTGCATTTGCGTATGCAGGAATAACATCCATATGAAAGTTCGGAATTTCCGCATACTCAACATGCCAGCATCTACGCTTATTCTCAATATCTCGGCTGGTTTTCTTGTATCCGAGCAACAAAGGTTTGACCACATCGACTTTAAGCTGTTTCGCTGTCAAACCGTATTGCTCTTTGAATTGACAAACAATGTCAAGATCATAGTCGTCCTCATCTGTAATTGGTTTGACAACTGTTCCCAGGCCAAAGGACCCTTGCGGATAGATACTGATTTGATATTGGGGTGTGTTCTCATCAATCCACTTACCAAGGGATTCATATTCATCTACTGCCGCAGTAAACATATCATCGCTGATATCTATACTGGCCGCAATTTCTCGATACAGCTTATTAATGTCGTCCTTGCTATACAATTACTGCTCACCTCCGATTGTGATCGTTTCAACAAACCCAATGTCTGTGCTTACCTGTTCATAAATTGTTATTGGTAAATCCGCTTTGGGCATATAATCCATTCCTGCCCTGATGGCTAAAGACTGTGGCATTGCGGGAAATACGCATATTCTGTCCGCAGTTGGATGGTCGTTTTTTATTTTCTCCATCATGTCTCGGAATGCCTTCACAAATCCAGCTTGAGTATCCTTGCTCCTCACAAAATTTCTGTTCGGCTCCTCTATGGTAATGTGGTAAATAGAACACTCTTTCCCAAGAGACTTTATGATTCTCTCATCGACAATCTCAGCGCTTAAATCTATAACCAACGCGACTACATTGCTGGAAGAATGGTGTGTACCTCTGGTAATAAATCCAACTTCGGAAGTATTATCCTCCGGCCAAGCCCATTTATCGCCTTCCCGATGGCATTGGAATACATGTACATCGAGCTGATCGCAGAGAAGCACTCCAAGCTTGAATAAAAGCGGTTGAGGCGCAAGTGAAAAAACCGCTATCCGTTCCTCTTTCTTGATTCCTTCAAAAAGCAGCCGCACTTGCTGCGCCAATTCATCTGCTTGCCTTTCAATGTTCTCTTTGGATCGAATGTATCTTGTGGGTGAACCCGTATGAAGTGCAATGGGTTCATCCTGCTTCGGGTACATCTTGTCTCGAATGACCGCTCTTTTGAAAGCTGTTGCATCCCCGTAAACATCAATGTCATCAATATTCGAGAAAAACGAGACCATTTTACATGATGCGTCCTCCTGAATATCAGTAACACGACGTACTCTGCGTTCATGTTCTTCCTTCTTTGTGCGAAGGAAGGCTCCAGAATAATCTTCTGGCTTTGTGTCAATCAAATGGTGATGTTCCTCACAAAGGAGCATCAGATTGTTGATCTGATTAATCTCATCTTGTGTCAATTCATCACAGTGCCTGGGGCCGGACGCACCGACAGCATGAATATGTGCAAGCTCCGCAAAATTAGCTACATCTCCATATTTTGAATCGCAATAGAGTAATTTATTGCAGATTTCACACCTTCCAGCTGCCCGTCCCCACAGGGTCAAAGCTGTTTTAGCATCTATTTTTGTCCTTGCAATTTCTGACGATTTCTTTTTTCCTGCCATACATTCCTCACACTCTTCCCAAGCTGATATCGTAGTACATGAGCAGATTCGGGTCTTCCTGAATGGTGGACTCTGGCAGGCGCTCGGCGATATCTACGATTGCCTGATAGTTCTTGTCCTTCCACAGGCGAGAGAAACCGACACGAATCGCTTCAGAACGGAACAGCTTCAACTTGCCCTTGCTGTTCATGTATCCTTCAAATTCCTTCCACAAGTTCTTCTCACGCAGCTTGACCAAATCACCTTCCTTGGTCACATCCGGGATATACCAACGGCCTTTTTCGTCTTGCAAGAAATTTTCTTCCATAATAGTAGCAAGCTCCGGCATCTGCTCATACTTATCAACCGCCTTGACTTCCTGCATGAACTTCGGCTGAAGCTCTGCATAGGTCTGGGGTCCACCAAATTCATCACTCAGTTGCTGGTAGAGCCAAGAAATGGCAGATTTCTCGTTTGTCACAAACAATTCAAACTGAATAGGTTCCACATCGGTTTTAATACGAGCAGTATCATACTCATTTACTTGGTCAGGTAAGAAATACATGCTATCTCGTTTAAGGAATTTTTCATCCAAACCACGATAGAAATCAGTTGCATCAACCGGAACAGGTAATCCTTGCATAATATGGTAAGCAACCATTCTATCAAACAGCAAAAACCCTTGTCTTTCCGAAATCACTTCTATTTGATCATTCGAAATTACAACTACAGGAATTTTGCTAAGGTGCTGTCTAACAAAAGCCCATGCGGTTTCAGTTTCACCAGCCTTCAACACAAATTCTCTAACGAAATCTTCTTTTGGTTTATAGGCGGAGATAACCAAGTCTTGCTTAACCGCAGTTGTATTTTTTATCTGCTTATAGCTATTCTGTTGCTTATCCAGTGTTCTAACATCCGCAATAATAAAGCCAGCTCTACCAAGACTTTCCTGAATTGCATTCCATACAGCATTCTTAGAATTATGGAATTCAACCGTCATCCAATGCCCTGGCTTCAGCACTCTATAGTACTCCTTAAAGCACTCCGTCATAAGGTTCTGATATTCTGTCAGACCTTTTGACTGAGACGTATTCATGATGGCCTCATTTCCATTATTGGTTTTCACTCTCAACCATGCTTCCCACATAAAGCTCAGTTCAGAATACATAAGATTATCACCGAAAGGAGGATCTGTGAAAATATAATCGATGGAATTGCTTTCAACACTTGTCTCTGTAAGAGAATTAGTACTGATGCAAACATCACCAACTTTAAAATCGGATATTTTCCCTTTAAGTTTTGCGATAGCTCTATATTTACCCTGAATCCAATCGAGTATGTTCCACTCTCTTATCATTGAACCCACATACAGAGTTCCAGATAAAATCATGTTAGGGAATCCGGAGTTTAGGCGGAATCGCTGCAATTTACTTACGCCCTGCATAACGCCAGTAATGACCGATTTCATTGCCAACACAATATCCTGTTTTTCACCAGAATTCTCTATTGCATCCCACAAAGTTGCCAAAACATATAAATTTCTTTTCGTAAAGAAATGATGAACTCTGGTCATTCCCTGATGGTATCCCGCTCTCCAGCTATCGCCCCATTTTTCACCAACACCCATCATCAAATCAGTTGGATACCAATATGGAATCTTGCTACTTTCGATTTTCTGAAACAATTCAAAATCGTATGCATCAGGTGCTTTTGTATGTTCACCATCCTCATCTTGGTACGCAATCATAACTGGAACTTGCTTAGTTGTAGAAACGATTTCATTCACGCGTTCATCAAAATAAGACTCTATCGCTCTTTCACAGTCCTTTTTGGTAATTTCTGCTGCGCAATGAGAGCAATTGAATTTCGTTTTTACGCTTCCGGTATCTTTTTCGACAGCGCAATCCCAAAATACGATTTCCTTGCCGCAGTGTGGGCAAATGAACACATCAGACCACACCATATAATTTACATGGCATACTTTTCCATTTGTATTCACGGTCTGATACATCCACACACACTCATCGTTTGCCTTCTTCTCCACTTTCGCAAAGGCAGACTGGAATTTCGTCAATGAAACCGGTGTGTTATAAATAGATGCAATATAAGTTGCGGCAGGGGACAAATCACTGATTATTGCACGTCTTGTTCCCCAGTTGGGGCTATCAAGCTCCCCGGTCATATCAAATTTAAGCTCATAATCATTTGAGCCACACATTTGTGCTGCTACACCAGTCATTCCGGTTCCACAAAAACCGTCAAATACGACATCCCCGGGTTTAGTATAGTGCAAAATATATCTCATAATTGCCCTATAAGGAACCTTTGTGTGGTAGCTATGGGCATTATATACAGGGTCCTTTTTACCTTCACTTACATCCGAAGCAAACGGTTCCTTTTTGTAATCATCTGCTACTTCGTCGTATGAAGTCCCTTTAGCACGAACAAAGTCCGTAATAAATGGATTTGGACAAGCGGTATAATACGGTGCATCAGACAATGAAATAACATCTTCATCTTGTCCGATAGGGAAACCATCGATACTTCGAATCTTACCTATATCCGCTTTTGTTAATTTTCTCGGTTCCATTTTTAAACCTCACTTTCTTTGCGCTTCACAACGATACGCAGTTTTCCGGCATCCTTACTTTTAGTATATGAAGAAATCAACTCATTTACCTTTGCCTTGAAGGAAGTCTCATCCATCGGCGGCATCTGCTCCAATTTTGCCATTAGGTCATCCGTGTCGATAACTACAGGCTCAAATCCCTTCAGCAACGCATTGATGGCCTTAACAAAGAAATCATCCACACGCTTTGGCAGCGTGCCGCTGGCGATAAAATCGTCGATAGCTTTCTGCTGATCTTCACCGAGGAACTCCTTCTGACTTGCAACAAGTGGGTCAGAAACCGTGTCGAGCAGTGACTTTGTCCATTCTTTAAGCAGGGCATCCAGACGACTTTCGATGTTGTCCAGCTTGCCATGTACCGGCTTTACATTGTCATCCAGGTGGAAGTAGCAGTGCGGGCAAACTGGTGAGGACTTCAGCTCTTCCGGCGTCAGCTCATAGCAGACTTTCAGCTCGGAAAGCTCGTTTTCCAAATCCGTCAACTTGGCAACTGAGAAAATATCAATGCTACGCAGCTTCTTCAGACTCAGGAGCGTGCGTCCTTCCTGAAGCTTGCCGCGAGCCTGCGCATCATTGATGTCCAGTCTTTTTTTCTTGTGCTCGCTGTAGTAAATGTCGATATACTCTCCCTTGATTTTGTTCAGTTCTTCTTCAGCTCTCTGCGCAGCCACTTCGCCGGATACACCGTTCCATATGTCGTCGCGAATCTTGCGGAAAGCATCCTTTGCGGTCTCCAGATTGCGCTTGAGCGCATCGCCAAGCTCGACGGTCTCGATGCTGACCATATAGGAGACGATTGCCGTGCAGTTATTTTTGAAGATGACGTACTCGTTGATCTTGCGGATATCGGCAATATCTTCCGCCAGTGCATCGATCTGCTCCATGGTGAGACTGAAGTTATTGAGCTTTGCCGGAGTGTTAAAGCGTGCCTGATAGTTACTGAACTCATCGCGGACATTCTGGCAGGCTTTCTTCAGTTGATCCACTCTTGCCTGCGGCACCATTGCTTCGCCCCAAAGTGTGAAATCCTGGCTAAGCTTTGTATTGGCAATCACAGCAGCATTGCTGTTTGCCTGTGCTTTCTTCAGAAGCTCTTCCACACCTTTTGTGCGGGTTGCCTGGTTATCCAGCAGAGCCGGATTGATATCCAGTACGCCGAACAGAGCTTTCAGCTCCGCCATTGCCATCTCGGACGGACGGGAAAGGAACTTGAACTCATAAAGATCTGTCACATTCGTCCTCGGCACTTCGTCCAGATTGGATGCAGTCAGTGCTTTTCCGCTACGCAGCGTCATAACTGCATATCCGTCATAGACCATAGCGAGGAAGATAATCGGCGTGAAAATGAATCCGAGCTTAAAATGCTTTTCCTCAAAATCGCCCATGAACTTCTCGTCGAAGATATCGGAGTAGTTAATAACGCCCTGCGGCGGAAGTTCCTTCAGCTTGCTGATATAGTAAGCGGCGTATTTGGAGTTCTTAGTAGAGATTTTGTCACCGTCCAGAACTCCAAAGCTTTGTAGCATACTTGTGGACAGCTGGCTCTTTCTGCCGGCAAAATGGTCGAATGCCGCACGAACAGCTTCCGCCATGTTCTTGCGGGTGATCTTTGTTTTCATTACCGGGAATTCCGGATAAATCTCGCTGAAGTAGCCGTCAAAGCAAATCGATGCAGCCATGTCGATGGTGTCCTTGAAAGTCATATCGCGGTTATAGCGACCTCGCAAAACTTCGATCAACTGACGACGCTCATGCTTATAGAGCACATCGAAACAGGTGTTCTTGTTGTCATTCAACAGGCGCACGAGTTTTTTGCGGATGGTGTTTGCCTTGTTCAGGTAAGCGTCCTTGTCCTTGCCCTCGCTGATGGCAGCAAGGCTGGTCGCGGAGGCATACATGCCGAGCGTCTCGCGGAACTCCTCCTTAGACTTGAAGTAGAGATAAACTTCGTCCGGAAGATTCTGCACGGTCACGCTGCTTCTGTCATACGGCGGCATGATGTGAATATAGAAATCACGCTCCGGCTGGGCAGTGCTTCTTTCACCGGGAAGACCCATGAACAGATAACCCCCACGGAAGATCTGATGAGAATCCCAGTTCAGGTCGTATTCGTAAATGTTGAAGTTGGTCACATACTGCTTGGCATCCCAGTCAAGACAGGTATAGACCACATTGTAGAAGGAGCGATTCAGCTCATCGTCAGCAAGCAGTGTAGCTTTCTGCTTGATCTTCTCGTCGTAGTCAACGACCTTGTCAACGTCAATGTAATACTGACTGTTGGCATCGTTGAAGATGATAAACTGACCGAAAACGGTGGTCATGATTTCTTTCAGAGTAACCTTCACTGCGGACAGAAGGAAATCTGCATCCTGCTCCGGCATCATCATATACAGGCACAGGTCATCTTTTAGGTTTTCAGCCGTCATACCGAACTGCACATCCAGACCATTTGTCGTCAGGCGATGCACGCTGAGCGCATAGATGATCTGCATTGCCATTGGCTTATAGGCAGGTTTGAGGAATGCACGGGTGATGATATCCTCCAGCTGCTGGCTTGCTCCAACAACGCGGCTGATGGTCGGGTCGCTCTTGAGAAGACCATTGGACTTGATAGCGGGCCAGTAGTTGTCAAAGGAGATAATGCCCGGTGCATTCTCCGGCACACTTGTATCGAAGATGCCCTTGATGGTGGTAGAGATATTCTTCAGGATATGGCGGTTCTCAATCAGGTACAGCTTGTTGAAAACATCAATGTACGACGGATGAATCGGGAATAGATCCACGAACTCTTCCAGACGGGAGGACATGCCTGTGTAGAGACCGCAGAATTTTTCCAAATGATTGCGAATCAGTGCTTTCTGCTCCGGCGTCTTCTTCAAAATACGCTCAGAAACAACATAGGAAGTTGCTTCCTTCGTGATGATCATCTGCGTGAAACGGTCACTGACGTGCTTGAGCGTATCGGCAACAAAGCCAAATTTCGGGTTGTCGAAAATCTTCTCCTGCATACCGAACATCACGCGCAGCGAGGACTTGGAGCACATCTCGCCCAAAGCGCGGAAGAACTCCAGATCGAGAACGATCTCGCGTTCATTACGAGAGGACAGGTAGGACAGGAACTCATCCACGATGATGAGATATCCCTTGTCCGGATACTTCTCAGAGAAGGCGATCATCATGTCCTTGACGACAGTCTTAATGCTCTTGACGCTCTTATAGTCCGGCACTTCAAAGTCGATGCCGCGCTTTTCAAAATCGTCCTGCACATAGCCCATGATGACATCATAGAGAGGCATCACTACGCCGCCGATCTCAATGCGCAGAACTTCAAACTTGCCGGCAATAGGCTTAACCTGCTCAGCAAACTTTTTGTTTTGGAGATACTGGACATTATCCGCATCGGTCGCAATAGCGGAGAGAACACTCATCAAGTGAGATTTACCGGTACCATAGTTACCGACAATCAGCACGCCCTTGTTATCTACCACTTCGTCCATCTGAAGTTGGTCGAGCACGGGAGCCTGCAAGCTCTCTGCCATGGTATCGGACATAACATATGTCTTTACGTATTCGCGCGCCTTGTCCTTATTTTCAGCCGTAACAAGCTGGATGACATCCTCTATCGGATGGAACGAGATTAAATCCGAGTATTTCATGGTTGGTTTTCCTTTCTCATTAAACAATGCATGTTACATCGTATTTGTCCAAATCGTAAATCTTAAAATCCGAGTAACCAGTCTCTGCATACATCAGTTTTCCATCTGAGTATGTTCCTGGCCATAGGATTGCAAATTCTTTCTTCTTACATGCTGCAATCAAAAGTTGCAAAACATCAATCTGATAATCCGGATTGAAGAGTACATCAAAATCTTTTATCGCGCTGTTCTCCGGAATCTCCGCAATAATCGTGTTGATAATACTCGGAAGCTTGAACGACCTGCGCGATGGTTCTGCGTTGATAAGTTTTCCTGCAATGCCGACATTTAATGCAATCGCATTTTTCTCAAGCTCTTTATTGTGACCGCAGAAAATGATTGGTTTCATCAGCCCACATGAGCCGTGTTTTTGATATTCATATTTTGAAATCTGCTTACCCATCTATTATCATAATCCTTTCGGTGTCCCATAATCAGGACTCGGTTTTATCATCTTCGTCCAGAATGAATTCCATAACATCATCCGGAGTGCAATTTAGTGCTTTGCAGATTCTCTCCAACATGTCTATCGTTATATTTTCGCCGCTGTACATTTTGCTGACAGTATAGTGGCTCACCTTTTCCTGCTCTTCTAAGGATGCCCCTCATAATTGCGCCCAAACCATCCACATCATCCCCGCCGACCCAAAATTTCGAGAAAAAGCGCAATTCAAGCGCATTGTTTGCACGCGAAATAAACCTCGTTACGCAACCTTCATTCGATTGCGAGCAAGGTATAAATTCGCAAGTGCAAACAGCGTGCAGCAATGCTGATGCAATTTTTCCCGTCCTCGGTATCGTGTCTTGCAGAAATGAAAGATTCTCTTTATCACGCAAAACACATGTGTCAGGAGATTTGACCACATCAATAGTACTGAGTTATAGTACGTTTCTCTCCATTGATGACATCTTCAAAATAATATTCTACATACTGACCCTTAATTTTTCGTTGCCCCAAAAAGAGCATTGGCGTGTTGCTAGTACCCAATGGCCATTCTGAATCTTGGATCCATGAAGGCTTTTTATGCAGCGCATCTAAATGAAAGGCCGAGTTTAATGCAACCCGAACAGCCTTTTGCCGTTTTCCTTTAGGAATGGAGTTTGTTGACAAGATAATCTCTTGAATCACACTACCAACATCAACGCTATCAAGGTAGTCAGGAACTGTATCGATCGCAAACTGATGCAATTCACGATAAAAGTTACTCTTTTCAACATCAGGGAGGTCGTCATGGAAGAGTGACCACATCATGTTATATGCAGTAGAGCAACGACTAATTCTATTGATCGCATAATAACCAACGGTTAATGTGCGACGGAGATCAAAGTTATCATGCTCAAAAGCATTAACATTCAGAGGGCATTGCTTCCATGATTCAGCACTCTTATCGTGTGTTTGTGGAATTCTCCCATTGATAAACTGAACAAGCTCATCATTAGTCTGTACTGCAGATGCAAAATCTTGAGCGGACATTTCAAGAGAAAGGTAGGCCTTGATAATATTTAGCATCAGTTATTCCTCCATTATTAAAATTCGTCCATTACCGTCCTGATATTGATGAAATTCTTGTAACCATACTTTTGATGGAACCTTGTATGCGCTTTCGAACCGATTTCAATATAGGATAGCGGCTGTCGTTTCCACCGTGTGAACCAGTCCGCTGTCCGCATCCACGCCGATGTGCTCCTTGTAGCCGAAGTACCACTGGTTGCCCTTTTTGACGGAATGAGCTTCCGGATCACGCTGCTTTTCCTTGTTTTTCGTCGATGAAGGCGCGGCTATCAGCGTCGAATCCACAATTGTTCCCTTTCCCGACCTTTTTGCTGTTCTTTCTTTGTGCGGGACTGCCTTAAACGAAAACCCCCGCTTCAAGCGGAGGTTCAGAAAACCTTACAGATGATTTGTCGGAACCGCTGTTGTCGGTTCATCCCACCAGTTCAAACGCATAGAAGGCGATCGCGCCTTGCCCGGAAAAACGGAAGTACAGGGCTTGCCTGCCGTCCGGAACAGTCAGTGGTGCGGTGAACATAGCCTGCTGGCCGTTTGTTATCACAGGTATTTCAGCGCACCGTTGAAGCGGTCATGGCTGCCGTAGACATAGACCCGATCGCCGAAGGCGTGAGGTTCACCGTCGGGGATGTACTCCCACCGGAGGAGATAGGGATTGAAAACCCGATCTTTCATGGGAAGGCTCCTCTCTGACTGCAAAACAAAGGAAAAGATGCAGCACCGTCTGATCACAGGTATCAGGCCGGTGCTGCAGTGTTAAGGATCCGTTTGTTTAATAGTGAAGCAAGCAGCAAACAGTATGGGCTGGTCATCAGCGCCAGAGGAAACCGTTGCTCAGTACTTACTTCGCTTTGGCAGCCTTTCGCTTGCTGACATTGTACTGATCAGGATGCTTTTTACTGTCAGCAGCCCGGAGCAGCGTCCAGACGATCATGAACGCGGCCAGCACCGTGATGCCGATGGTCGTCCACCTTACAGCGATCCGCCAGGGCGCCTCGTCATAGTACACGACAGAACCGGGCGCGGTATGCTGGAGGACGGCAGAGTTGGCGATCGTGAAGGCTACATGGTGGAGAGCGTTCCGGATCACAGCCTTCGCAGTGGGGCTGTCAAAGTCGTTCATGTTGTTGAGGGTATTCCAGACTAGCCAGCCGTCGGTACCCGCACGGATGCTCATCTCCACGAATTCGTTCGAGCCATTGTACATATCCGTGATGATGTAGCCATGGAAGTTCCACTCATCACGCACCAGACTGGTCATCAGATCGGCATTCGCAAAGGCCACGACAGGGCCGAAGCAGTTCTGTGCGCCCATCATCGCGCTGCAGCCACGCATCACCTTGGTGGCCACCGTTCCGTTTTCATCCGCCGTATAGCGAATCGTCTTGCGGGCCTCACGGATGCAGATCTCAAAGGGCTTGTTGTAGAGTTCTCGGACCACCTGCTCTGTTGCCCAGGTGTGCAGGAACGAGGCACGGTTCGTCTCCTGGTCATTCAGGCCAAAATGCTTGATGAAGTCGAACATGCCCGAGGAGGACGTACCTGTCACAACCGCCGCCGCGACCTTGCCGGAAAGGACGGGATCCTCGCTGTAATATTCAAACACGCGGCCCTGGAAGGGACTGCGGTGCAGGTTCATCGCCGGAGCCATTCGACCCTGACGGCCACCCAGCAGCGCTTCCTGTCCCATTGCTTCGCCCATCTCGCGCATCAGCTCGGTATTCCATGTCGCTGCCATTTCGGGCGCCATGCACCAGGAAGAAGTATCGCGGCTGTGGTCGGATCCAATGCCGTCGCCATTGTCCAGGCGGACACCGTTGGCACCTTCACAGTGCAGACTCTGTGGCAATCCGATAGAAGCGATGGCATTGGTGGAATAGCTGGTGCCGGTCAGGATCTGACGGATGTCATCATGATCTGCGGTATAATCCAGCTGATCCAGCAGCAGATCCCATGCTTCATCGTAGAAGTCCTTGCCTCGAAGACTGATAAGTGTCAGATCGTTCTTCTGCTTTTCCTGCACAGGATCTGCCGCGTAGACATCGCTGCCCTGGACATTGCCCAGCCTCGGGTCCGAAGCGGCGTTGAAGGCGTTCTCCTGTCCGAACATATCAATATACTTCTGGTTGATCTGCTTGCCGGAGATCTTCTCACCGAAGGGCAGGGTTGCTTCCCAGTTGGCACGGGTGAGCATAACCACCTCATCGTTCATGTACTCATTCATATAGGGGAAGAGATTGGTCGCAGCGATGAAGCCTGCCTCGGTGTCAGCCTCTGCCCGCTCAGGCACGTCAAGCAGGGTACCATCGTCATCCATTGCAGCCTGCATTTTGATCTCCGAGGGGCGCGGGTTGCTCTGATCATACCAGATGGTTTGGCTGTTGTGCCAGTTGGTGGTTTCGATTACTTCATGGCTGTTCCGGCGCAGGGACAGGACGTACTGACCTTCCTCCAGCATGTAGCAGCCCGTCGTTCCGTCGCCATTGTCGCGGGTGTAGCAGTAGGATGCCATCTCATCCCGCCCAAAGCGCAGCACCAGCTGGGTGCTCTCGCCGGGCTGCAGGAGACCGGTCTTGGCAAAGGCGATCAGCGTAGCGGTGGGCTTTTCGATCTTCATCTCCCGATCCAGATCCGTGTAGGGAGGATTCAGATAAAGCTGTACCACTTCCTTGCCTGCCCGGTCACCTGTATTGGTCACCGAGACAGTCACTTCTAGTTCTTCCTTGCCCTGAACAGAGAGGATCTTCTGATCAAAAGTGGTATAGCTCAGGCCGTAGCCAAAGGGGTAGGCTACTTCGCCCACGGCCGTGGCCGCGCCCTGGCTGTTCAGTTCGCCGTAGCTAAAGCCTGCTGCCTTCAAATCGTAGGCCGTTTCATAGTAGCGGTAGCCGTTGTACATGCCTTCTGCGTATTCCACATAGGGTTCGTTACCCACACCGCTCTCGCTGTTGGTGTAGTGGAAGTTACCCCAGTTGGCGAAGGAGGGGGTCTTCAGGAAGTTGGTAGCGAACAGATCCACAAGGCGGCCGGAGGGGTTAACCTCGCCGCAGAGAATGTCCGCCAACGGATCAAAGCCCACATCCCCGGGATGTCCGGCCCAAACGATGGCGTTCACCTCCAGCTCTCCCTGCATGACGGGCATCAGCTCCACCGGGTTGGAAGAGTTGACGACCAGCACCACGCTCTGGCAGTGCGCTTTCGCCCAGGCGATCATGTCCCGCTCGTTCTTTGAGAGCGCCAGGTAATGCGGGGTACCGTCTGTGTAGCCGTCGCTCTTCTTGTCGGCATTCTCATTGCCGCTTCTGGAGATGAAGAGGATGCCGGTTGATCCGCTCATCCTGTCCAGCTCCTCCGCTCCGATGTCATCGTAGGCGGAGACATCCAGTTCCAGGATGTAATTGTCACCGCCGAAGGCATCCACGTCGTGGCGGGTAGTGCCTTCCAGCGCGACCGGGACATCCGGATAGCCGCTGTAAGTGATGGGCTGGAACCAGCTGCCATTGTTCTGCGTCCACATGCCTTTTTCTCGGCCCAGCTGTGCAGGCTGCTTATCCGCAGCAGCGCTGATCAGCGTAAACTGACGCTCCAGTGCCTGCCGGGGGGTGATGCCATCCTCCGGGGAGGTATACTTGATGGAGCCGCCGATCGCATTGCCGTTGTAAATGGGATGCGCATAGCCACGGCCAAAGGGCGTGACGAGGCTTCCCTTTTCCAGAGGGAGGACGCCGTCATTTTTGAGCAGCACCATGCCTTCGCTCACAACCTCATACATCTTGCGTTCAGCGGCCTCCCGCGCTTGGGCGAGTGTGGTGTACTGCTGAGGATAGTACTCCGTATCCCAGTTGGCCACATTCTCCAGGTGGAGGACATGGCGCTCGCCGCGACCGAGGGACGTATCCAGGATTCCTCCGAAAACACTCCCGGCGATGTTCGCTCCGATGGCCAGAACGACCATGACAGAGACGATGGGGATCCAGATTGACATGAAGCGGCGATTGGACATCTTTTTCTTCATTGATACTGTTCCTCCTTCATATACGCTTTCAACTTCTGCAACGTTCTTGCTGCTGATGTTTATATAATAATCCATCCGGCGCAGCAAAAAAACAGCTTTGGCCTAAGTTCAGGAATCGCGTCCCAAACTAAGCCTTATCGTCCCAAACTACCTTCCGTATGAATCCATCCTCCGCCCCAGACAGACGGAGGATGTGCCGTGATACGATATGAACGGTCGATCGGTCAGCTCTTTATCGCTGTAGAGAGATCGTCCCGGAAGGCCGCGTAGGTAACGGCGGCAAAGCCGACTATCATCAGCCCAAAGACCATCAGGACGACCCAGAGGATAGCGCCTTGTTCTGTCATGCCGTAGATCTTGTTGATCATCTCCTCGAACATGATCAGACGGTCATTGACATACAAGCCGAATGCAGTGGCGAACAGGGCGGCAGAGATCAGAGTGGCCAGCTTCAGGCGGGTGAACATGATCAGCAGGCAGCTGATAGCCGCAGCAACCAAAGCCGCGAAAACCAGCGGTGAGAAATGATGCACGGAGGTGCTGTAAATCAGGTAAATCGCGGCATTGACGACGCCCACAAGGAGGGCAATCGATCCGCAGGGGAAACCAATCGGCTGATTCTTCTGCATTTTCATCACGCATTCCGCTCCTTCTTGCGCAGTTTTTTCCATGAGAGCAGGAAGGACAGGAAGGAGGCAATGGTCAGCAGGGCAATCCCGGCGTCAATACCCAAAACTGTCGTCTTCCACCAGGGAGTTACGGTGACAATCTCATAGTCCGAGGTCAGGCAGTTCATCATATTGGAATTCGCGTAGGCGTAGAGCGTTTCCTTCACTCGTTCCTTGAGCGTGTTCAGCAGAGCGCCGTCGTCTTCAACGATGATGGCGTTTTTGATCTTACGTGAGCGGGCTTTGGCATCGCTGAAGCAGAAGACATTGGCACCAAAGGCGATCGTTTCTACCGTCTTGACGTTGCCTTCGCTACCGCCGCAGGCATCGGTGATAACCAGTCCCTTGAATCCCCATTCCCCGCGCAGCACATCGAGCAATGAGCCTTTGTGCTGGCTGGCGCTAGTGATTCCGATGTTGTTCGTACCCAGCATGGTGGAAAGGGTGTGTCCCTCCACGAAGGCTCCCTCAAACATCCGCATGCAGATCTCGCGCAGGGTCTGCTCTGTCGCAAAGGTATCCAGGCCGGAACGGTGCGTCTCCTGATCGTTGGCAAAGAAATGTTTGATGCCCACGTTCAGTCCCTTGGCCTGCATGGCGGCAATGTTTGCTGCACCCAGCTTGTAGGCCAGGCAGCTATCCTCGGAAACATACTCGAAGTTACGGCCGCTGTAGGGCGTGCGGTGGACGTTGAAGCCCGGACCCCACAGAAACTGCACATTCTGGAACATGCAGTCTTCAGCGATGAAATCGCCGCGCTTTGCCAGCACTTCGGTGTTCCAGCTGGAGCAGGAGAGGTTGAAATTGGCGTAGGCATTGCCGTTGGGAACGCCGTCCGGGCCGTCCGCGGCATTGCCCTGGGGAAAGCCAATGGTTTCCACAGGACGCAGATAGCGGGAATCCTGGGTGAGGCTGATGAGCTCATCCACGCTGAGTTCGTCCACGAGCTCATCCCAGTAGTTGCTCTCCCATTCCATGCCCCACATGTCCTGGAGCTTGAGACCGGTGACCTTCTCGGTGACCACAGCGGCAGCGGACGGCGCATCGGCGGGCTTCACATAGCACGGCTCCACCATATTCTCGGTCCTGGTGAGTGCATTCTCTCCGCGAAGGCTCTTGGGGTAGGTGCCCTCCCAGTCCTGACGGGAAAGGTAGGTCATAGCGCCGCTTTGCCAATAGTTGATATCGGCGTCGTCAAAACGATTCGTGACTTCCTGCCCGGTGACGGAATGGCGGTAGCTCTCATCGTCGAACTTTTCCGTCCAGGTATAGACCTTCGCGGGATCGCCGGCAACGGCGCTGCCATCCGGGGCAGTGAGCCCGGAAGCGTTCTTGCGGGCCAGCACATTGTTCAGAGCGTCATGGGCATCGTCGCCCAGAGACAGATAGTAAGTGCCTTCACTGAGGATGTAACCCTTGGCACCGTGGCTGTCGTAGGCGGTCAGGAAGTACTTGTCCACTTCCAGCTGACGGGTCTCGGAGGCACCAGGGGCGAGCAGCTTTGTTTTATCAAAGGCCACCAGCTGTATGGCGGACTTTTCCACCAGATTGGTCTTCTCGTAGTCGCCGTAGGGGGTCTGGGCATACAGCTCGATGACAGACTTGCCGGCCGTGTCGCCGGTGTTGGTGACGGTCACGGTTGCCAGGAGCTTGCCGTCTGTTTCCTCCACCTTGTCCAGTTTCTGGGTAAAGGTGGTGTAGCTGAGACCATAGCCAAAGGGATAGACTACCTCATCTGCGTAATTCCATCCGTCGGCGGAAGCCCACACGCCAGCCTTGGAGGCGGCGTTGCCCTGCCCCAGAACCGCGTCCTCATAGCGGGTCTCGTAGTAACGGTAGCCCACATAGATATCTTCAGCGTACACCACATAGTTACCGCCGTTGGTGTAAGAGATATCCCCGAAGTTCATCATGGCAGGGGCAGACATGGCGCTGGTGGCATAGGTATCCGTCAGGCGGCCGGAAGGATTGGATGCGCCGGTGAGCAGGTCAGCAACACCGCGGAAGCCGCAGCCGCTGCCAGGACCGCCGATCCACATGCAGGCGTCCACGCCGTAAGTATCCAGCCAGTCAACCTCCATGGCATTGCTGGTGTTCAGCAGAACGATGATCTTCTTGAAGCAGCCGCTGTCCTTGTACTTTTTCACCAGAGTCATCATGTCGCGCTCATTGGCGGAGAGCTCCAGCATACCAATGATGGCGCCGTCGCTGTCCTTGTATTCAGGCAGTAGGTCGTGGGACTCGCCAGCCATACGGGAGAACATGACGATGGCCACTTCGGTATCCTTAAAGGAAGCCAGCACGTCGTCCGTATACACGGAGGCAGGGGATTCACCCAGATGCTCATAGGTGGTTTTGGGCGATTGATCCGCCCGGTACGCGTTCAGCAGGGTCTCATTCACCGTGAATCCCCGCTCGCCTAGCGCAGCAAGGTAATCCACATGTTCGCCGGCACCACCCTCACCGCCACCGGACTGAGACTTGAAATAGGGGTCAACGGTAGCGCGGCCGAACAGGCTTACGCGACCCATCTCTTCCTTTGTCAGGGGCAGGGCATGGTTGTTGTTGCGCAGCAGAACAGCACTTTCCTCGATCTCCCACTCGATGAATTCATCGGCGGCTTTGGATTTGGCGTCCTCTTCCTCGGCCGTGTAATGGGCGATATCCGCAGAAAAGCTGCTGGGATAGCGGGCAGAGGAGGCTTGACCCACCCCCTCTGCCTTCGGCACAAGCACAGTGGTCTCAATGCCGAGGAAACGGTTGATGTGTCCCTCTGCGGAGAACATGCCAGACGTCAGTCCAATGGAAATGGCCAGCAGAAGCGAAAGGATGCATGTCAACCCACGGAACGCTTTTGCAGCTTTCATTCCGCCACCTCATCCACACGAACGACAGGCCACACACGGTCGGGGGTCAGATAGGCTTCCACAGCAGCAGGATCGGCAGAACCGCCGAAATTGTACACTCGATTCTCGTAGTCCACAAAGGGATAAGGCTCATCCAGCACGCAGGTGTGGGTTGCCTGATCCACCGTCACGTGGCAGACCACATCCACGGTGTGGTTATTGATGACCAGGGTGAAGGTCTCGCCATCCCAGCTCCATGTACCGACATTGCAGGCGGAATAGGCAATATTCATACCTCCCTCGACGAGGTTGGCCAAGCTGGTATCGTCGCCATCCACCCAGATGTAGCTGTTCATCTGGGTACCGCCGGCAATCGCAGTGCCGTTGCCGTAGCAGCGGATGCAGTCACCGGAGCCGAAGCGGATGATCAGGGCGTCAGCCGCGGACGCCACTTGGATCTCCTGCACGACAGTCATGCCTTCATAGGTGATTTTCACCTCCTCGTCCTCCAAGGTCAGGGGACGTTCGTCAAAGGTGAAGCCTTCCGTGATGTTCTGGGTGGTGCCGTCATCATAGGTGACACGAAGCACAAGGCCCTCGGGATCGAACATATCGCCTTCGATGTACTGATACTTCTCAGCCTCCATCAGCAGAGCCAGCTTGGTAGCAGTGGCTGCATGAGCCACCGGCAAACAAGCGGGGATGAGCAGCACAGCGACCAGCGCCAGTGCCAGCAGACGGGCAACGTTCAGGATCTTGCAGGACTTCATCATGGTATTTTCCTCCTTTTATTTTGCACCTTCACAGCAGGCTCCTTCGCGGCCCATTCCGCGCAGGCCCTGTGAAGTTTATGCCAGGGGGTGTATATGTCAACGATCGTGCTTGCTTCAGCTTCTCAAACGGCTTCAGCCCATGATGCGGTTGATGGTATCATGATAGTCTTTTCAGCGCAGCAAAAAAACAGCTTTGACCTAAGTTCAGGAATCCTGTCCTAAACTAAGTGTTATTGGTCAAAGCTGTCCTATAGAGCGGTGTTATTGTGCCGGAAACAGGATGCTGACCCTGAAAATATCCTGATCCAGCGTGCAGGAGAGGACTCCGCCATATTTTTCTGTGATCGCCTGGATGCTCTTCATGCCGAAACCGTGCCGCTGAGCATCCCCCTTGCTGGTGACCGGCAGACCCTGCCGCATTTCCGGCGTAGCGGCGCAGTAATTTTCGACGCAGAGGAAGATCTGATCCGCAACAGGGCGGATCTCCACGTTGATGACCCGCTTGCGCTCATCCTCGATCTTCTCCTCCGCTTCCACAGCGTTTTCCAGAAGATTGCCGAAGAGTGAGCATATATCCGTCGTCCCGATAAAGCTGAGGCCGGAGGCATCCGCCAGCACGGTCACCCGGATGTTTCGGCGCTGACAGACGAGACTTTGCTCCGACAGTAGCACATCAATCGTATCATTGCCGGTTTTGATGCGTGTGTCATAGATTCTCACCAGCTCGCTGAGCTCTTCGTTGTCGATCCCCGCCCGGGCCATGCGGCTGCTGATGAAATGCTTAATGTCATGACATTTGATGGAGATGGCCTCCATATTTTCTTTCAAGTGCTCATAATGCCGTCTCTCCTGCTCGTGAAGCCGGGAGAGGACCTCCAATTCGCTTTGCAGATGGCCGGATTTTAGGAAGCCCGCCCTGAGCAGCAGAATGAACAGGCAGGCGATCGTCAGCAGAGCCCGTACCATCATAGCCAGCGCCTGGCTCTCGGAAGCATAGATGTTCAAAAAAGCGTTGACAATGAGTACCAACCCCAGCGTGGCAACGATCATCAGCGTCACGTCGGAACTGCTGGCATCATCCAGGCTGAACGCTGCTGCACGCTGCCCGAAGAGGCGGCGGAGAAGGAACAGGACGCCTTCAGCCATGGCAAGCTCCAGAAAAAATGAAACCCAGAATCCCGCGGGCCAGCCCACGGCAGCATAGAGAGCGACATCCAGCTTGAGGAACATATTCACGATCAAACGGATCTCGTAAAAAATGTGTTGGCAGACGTAGCCGGTCGCAGCCGCCATCAAACAAGATCGGCAGGATAGCTGAAAGCATCGCTTCAGCATCGCGGCGGTCAACAGATACAGCGTGAGATAAAGCACCACAATGGCCGAGTTGCTGAGCACAGCGTTCCCGGCAGTCTGATCGATGCGCCAGTACCCCAGGGTAAGCGGGAGGCTGATCAGGAACAGCCCCAGCAGGTCCAACGTCAAACGACGCGCAAAATGCTCCGACCTGTTCGCACCTTTTGCAAACAAGATCGAGCCCTGCACCAGAATGATCAAAAACTGAAAGGTGCCGGCGGCATAGAACTGAAATCCGATCATCGCTTCACGCACCTCCTCTGGAAATCCACTCGTTGAACTGTAGCATAAAGGCCTTTTTCTTCGGCTGACTGATGGTCAGCTCATCCGGCCCCACTGTCACAGTATGGCCCTTGATGGAGCGGATATAGTGCGGATTCACCAGATAACAGCTGTTGCACATCATAAAATGATAGGGCGCCAGCTCCTCGGACAGCCTGGACAGAGAGTTCCGCGCCTCGACAAGATGGTCGCAGGTGTGATAGGTACAGCGATGCCCTGATACCTCGATATACATCAGATCCCGCACATGAAGGCGGTGAACAGCGGTGCCACTGACAATTGTGATGACTTGGCTGTCCCGCTGCCGAATGTTGAAGATGATCCGCTTCATCTTCATCTCAAAATCGAAGTAACTGATGGGCTTCTTGATGAAAGCGGTCGCGCCTACATCGTAGCCCTGAATGGCATAATCGCCCATTCTGGTCACAAAAATCAGCAGCACCGAGTTATCTGCCTCCCGCAGCTTCTTCGCAGCCTGCATGCCGTCCATCATCGGCATCCTGATATCCATGAACACCAGATCATAAACCGGTTTATATTTCTCCAGAAATGTGATAGGCTCCGGGAAGTGCGTGAAGCTGAATGTCTCCCCTGTTTTCTCTCCATACCGGTGAAGGCAGTCCGAAAGATATTCAACGGCCTCCTGCTCATCTTCCACAATTGCCACATTGATCACAGTCTTCACCTCCATATAGCCAGGATCTTTTGCTTGTCAGATAACAAGAGTATAGCACAGTAAGCTGAGAATATCCAGCATAAAACTTTTTGCTGCACAGCGTACAGCAGGGAACTTCCAGGCGTGTAAGGTATTTTTCGTGCGTTGATGAGACTCGATTTTATTTAAGGATACCCCTCATAATTGCGCCCCCAACCATCCACATCATCCCCGCTGACCAAAATTTCGAGAAAAAGCACAATTCAAGTGCACTGTTTGCCCTTTTTGACGGAATGAGCTTCCGGATCACGCTGCTTTTCCTTGTTTTTCGTCGATGAAGGCGCGGCTATCAGCGTCGAATCCACAATCGTTCCCTTTTTCAGCATCAGATTGCACTTCTGCAAACTTTCGACCACATTCGTGAAAAAAGCCTCGCCAAGCTGGTTTCGTTCGAGGATATGCCGAAAACGCCCGATGGTATCGCCATCCGGCACCTGATTGCTGGAGTCCACTCCGCAGAACTGCGAGAACGCACGGCTGTCGATGATTTCATTGCGCGCCGCGTCATCCGCGAGGTTGTAGAGGTGTTGCAGCACATAGATTCGGAGCATCAATTCCAAGTCGTAGGGCTTATTGCCGCGCTCTCCTTTGTAATAGTGCGGCTGCACGATCCCAACCCATTGCGACCACGGAATCAGTTTCTCCATGATTCCCAGAAACTCTTTCTTCTTCGTTGATGCCTGCCCCAGCTCGTCGCTGATCAGGCTCATCGTCAATTGCTTCTTCACCTCTTTATTATACCTCTTTTTCGTCCTTTTGGCTGTTCTTTCTTTGTGCGGGATTGCCTTAATATGTTTGCACAATCAAGTTTCAGTAAAAAATTTTCATGGTTTGTGATTCACTTCCTGTTCCAGCATAAGGAAACGGTCAAAATCACTTTCGTACAGTCGATCCTGAATAATCCGATACTTTTCATATTCCGTTTCCGCATGGAGCTTGGCCTGCTCCGCGCTAATCTTGCCGGGCCCTGTCAGCAGCTCGTTTCCGTTAAACTCCAAAAAGCCGTCCAGACGCTTCGCCCAGTCCTCCATGCTCATGGGAATCTTGCGCTCCGCCTGCAATTCCGCATAATCCAGATAAAGAGAGACGATGCGCTCCAGATAGTGCATTTCCTGTTCGCTCAAATAGTTCTTGGCTACCGTCACGTCCGTTTTCAAAATCTTGCCATTCGGCGCATTCTCCCATGTAGTCAGCCCCATATGCTCCTTGCTGGCATCCGCGCGCTCCACGATGAGCTCCGCAGCCGTATGCCTGTGGACGGCAAAGTGCATCTTGTTCTGCACGGTCTGAAAGAACAGGCGTGTCGTCTTGGCGTCCTTATCGTAATCAAACGCCGTTGCGTACAAGTCTGTGACTTTCTGATAGAATTTTCGCTCACTCAGCCGTATTTCCCGAATCTGTTCAAGCTGCCGCTCGAAGTATTCGTCCGTAAACATATGCCCCTTTTTCAGGCGCTCTACGTCCATTGTCCAGCCCTGAATGGTATGGTCTTTCACGATTTGACCCGCCCATTTGCGGAACTGCACGGCACGCTGATTGTTGACCTTGAAGCCGACGGCAATGATGGCTTGCAAGTTATAGTGCTTGGTGCTGTAGCTTTTTCCATCCGCGGCAGTTATTAAGTATTTCTTAATAACTGATTCCTCGCGCAGCTCACCATCCTCAAAGACTTTCTTCAAGTGCTGATTGATTGCTGCTACGGACACGTCATACAATGTCGCCATCATCTTCTGTGTCAACCAGATATTCTCATTCTCGTAGCGCATCTCAAAGCTGACGTCGCTCTCGCCGGTGGCGGCGACAAAAGTCAGATATTCCGCGGCAGAGCTGCGCAGGGCAAGCTCCTTTTCGCTCTTTCTTGCAATCACAATAATAGCCTCCTTGCCCTGTTTTCAATGATGATTATATCATGTGCTGCCTAATTTTTCAACAAGCTGTCTGCATCGCTGCATCGATTGTCCGATTTTCCAATGAATAATTGCTGAATTTGTCCGTTTTTCCATAACGGCGATTATGTTACGAACAAAACAGCAGCAGGAACCCCCATGTCCCTGCTGCCGTTCCTCTTTTCACTTATCCTATGATTTCCTCGCGCACAACCTCCTCTACCCTGCCGCAAATCATCTCCATCCTCCGCACCCACTCCATCTGCTCATTTTCCTTCATCTCCTCATTCACGCCTTCCGCCTCCGCCATCTCCCGAACAAGCACCGCCACCCGCTCCTCGCACTCCTTCTGCACGGCTTCCAGCAGCGCCGACAGCTCATCCGCCCAAATCAGCCGGACATACTCGTGCGGATGCTTCTCCTGCAAATAGCGCTCATACAGGGATGCCCACTTGCCATTGGGCAACCTGTCCGCCAGCATACAGGTAGGAAAGTAGTAATCGCCCACAAGGGTGTAGTGAATGCCGTTCTCCTTGATTTCGTCAGGCAGTTCGTTCATCATCGTCGTTTTCATCAAAGAAAACCTCCTGTGCTTATTGTCGCCTTGACATTGAACCGCATACACAGCACAGGGGCTAAAATCGTTCCGTTCATGATGACGGGGTTATTTCGGGGTTATTAGCCCCTTGTGAAAGTGCCGCAAAGCCTTGTGGCGCAAGGGTTTGCGGATCGTCGAATGCTTTTCATGGGGTTCAAGAGGTGAAGGTGCTAATCTCCTCAACAAGTTTCCACCTTTTGTGTATCAAAATATCAAATTCGCACTTTTTAGAGGACGAAATGAGGATATAGAAATGCCCTCCGCGGTTGTGAGTAACCGGCGGAGGGCATTTTTTACACTTTTCTGCCAACCATTTCTTTGAATTGCGCCTCGGTGATGCGCGAAATTCCCAGCGATTCGGCCTCCCGATTCTTCGCTGTGCCCGAATCCGGCGTGTTCGTGATGAGGTAATTCACGTCGCGCGAGAGCCTCTCCGTCAGCGTCGCACCGCACGCTTCCAAGCAGGCTTGCAGCTCGTTGCGGTTGGCGAACGTCTTGAGCCTGCCTGTGACAGCGAACGTTTTCCCGCTGATTTGCTCAATTTGTTCCGCATCAAACAGGAAATTCGTCACATTCGTGTCGAGCGTTTCTTTCTTCTGCTGAACTTTTGCCTTGTCCTTTTCGGAAACGCTGCTGTTGGCATAGTCCAGCACTGCCGCAATCAGCTCCGTATTGCCGCTGTCCTGCACGGCTTTTGTGAATGCGTCCAAATCCTTGGCGAAAATCAGCTTTTCACGAAGCATCAGGTAGAACAAATCGGGGTGCTCAATCGCCATACCTGCCAGCTTCAGTGCTTTTGTTTTGATGTATTTCGCATACACTTTGCCGTTTTCGTCGGACCAGTCTCGTTTGTCCTCAACAAATCCGATTACAACACTGAGAAGAAATTTGGTGCTCATGCCTGAAATATCGGGGATGTGAAGGATGATGGTTGTCTTCGTTTTAGGCAGTATGGTTTGCAGCTGCTTCGCGAAAGAAGAAGGGCAGGTGAAGTCTTGCAGATTTTCACATTCCGTGAATGCTGGTGCTTCGATGGAAGTAACGGAATCAGGAACGCTTATGCTCGTCAGTCTGCTGCAGCCACTGAACGCCTCTTCCCCGATGGACGTGACGCTGTCCGGAATGCTTATGCTCGTCGGGCTGCTGCAGTTACTGAACACCTCTTTCCCGATGGACGTGACGCTGTCCGGGATGCTTATGCTCTTCAGGCTCTTGCAGTCTTCGAATGCAAAATCCCCGATGGATGTAACCGAATCCGGGATCACCACATCCCCACCCTTCCCGTATACTCCACCAGCTCACCATTTTCAATCCGAAAGTCGCTCATTTTCCTTTGCGCTCCTTTTCTTTTCGTGCCTTCTCCATCCAATCGTAAAACTGATGAATGTTGGCGTAATAATCGTGTCCAAAACGGCTCTTCTTCTCAATCATCGGCTCAATTCGGCTCTTTATCGTGCCGTCCAAGTAGCCCTGCGCCAGTTCGTAAACCACGTTTCGATCATAAATCTTCTGGTTTACACCGACACAGAAATGCTCGATTCGCGCAACATAGGCGCTTATCTGCTTGTACTCTTCGGAACGTGTGTTCCTCGCAATCTCCGCAATTTGCTTGGGCATGTACACGTTCAAATGATCCAGCACCTGCTCTTGCAGCCGATTGTATGCTTCCAGTGTCGCCTGCTTTCGGTCTCGGACTTTCGTCCAGATGAACGTATACAGCGTGAACCCCGCCGAAAACAAGGATACTACAAGTGCGGCAACGGATAAGGCTGTATCCATCTGCTTTTCCTCCGCGTCATTTATTGGTGCTTTCAGCCATCTCCTCCACCTCTTTCCTCGTCAGCACCAGCTTCATCGCCCACACCGGCACTTCGGGAATCTCGCAGCCATCCTCCACAAACACAAACGCGGTCTTACAGGCGGGCATCCGCTCCGGGAATAAGCCGTAGCCATCCGTGAAGTAAATCAGCCCCTTCAGGTTGGCAAACTCCCCGTCCCGAATCATCTCATCCACCCGCTGGAATACCGGGCGGAAGTCCGTTCCGCCAAGCCCCTTGATGGCCATCGTTTGCAGATAGTGGTCAAACTCCTCCCGCGAGGTGATTTTGATGTCCTCCTGAATGTCCTCGTCGCACTGGATGATGTGGACGTTGATGTGGCTGAAAAAGCTCTCCGTGCTTTGCAGGATGTTGTACGTCTTCTGCAAAAACGCCTGCACCTGTTCGCCCATCACCGACCCAGACGTGTCAATCGCGATGACGAACTCGCGGATGCGCTTCACGTCCTTGTATTCCAGCGGCTCAATGAGCGGCATCCGCTTTTCGGGGAAAAGCTGCATCCCGTAGCTGTAAAACACATAGTCGAACTCATCGTCATTGATGCGCATGGCCTCGCCCATCACGGCGAATTTCTTCAGGAACGCCGTGTAGTCGTACTTTTCCCGGTTGACGGCGCGGAGATTCTGCATCATGCCGCCTGCCTCGTCGCCGCGCTGCTTGTGGAACGTCTCCAAGTCGGTCTGCATCTGCTCGGCAATGTGCTGCCAGTCCTGCAAGAGGGCGGATAGCGCCGCTTGTGCCTGCGCCGTGCTGGCATCCTCCTGCTGACCGTCGTTCGGCTGATCGCGCTGTGATGTTGATGTACCGCCACCGTTATCCCCCGCTGCTTGCTCCTCCGCCATAGCAACGCGCGCAGTCGGTGCATACCAAAGTGCGTGATTATCCGGCGAAAACAGGCGCTTCAGGCGGGCAAATTCCGTTTCGCTCGGCGGATTCATCCGCAGATACGTATAGAACTTCTCCGCCGTCAGCAGGTTGTTGACCCTCAGCACAATCTGCTGGAGGACTTGCACCTGCCCTGCCGCCTGCGCGTTCGTGAGCATCGGCAGATTCAAGTCGTTGATGACCCCCTCCACCGCCATGTCGCACGCTAAATTTCACAGCGGCTGCAGCACGCTCGGCTTCACCTCGAAGTGTCGGAAAACGCCGTGGAGGATTAGGGATACCCCTCATAATTGAGTCCAACCCAGCTGCGTCATCCCTGCCGGGCAAAAATTCCGAGAAAAAGTGCAATTCAAGCGCATTTTGTTTGCACGAGAAATAAACCTCGTTACGCTAAGTGGAATGACCGAACGACAGAGCGGAAAAGGCGCAAACCGATGGCGCAGGTGAATCTGGAAGTAGTATTATGCGGGGCACACCAAAAATCCTCCCATGCGATTCTTCTACTCGCATAGGAGGTGGCTGGGTTAATCACAGGGGCTTTCCATCGGGAACGCCTGTCGCTTCTGTGTGGCGCCATCCAAAATATATCATAAAATAGAGGGGTCACACAGGCAGATTGGATGCCTTCATCATTGACACGCCGCCCATCCCCAGCGTCGTCTTGACACCAATCCCGGCATAAGGGGCAAAGCTATACAGCGTTGTCCACAGCGCCATCATAGGCGCAGGCAAGCGCGTTTCGATGCTAATCCGCCCCTGAAATGCAGGAAGCCGCACTTGCTTCATTGGATAGCGTGTGGTGTGCAAATTGTAATCCACAATGTGAATGCCGCGCAGAAGTGCCTGAAAAGCATCTTCGTCATCCATCGGAGCTTCAGGAAAACTGACATTCCAGCGGGAGATCAGGGACTGTAAAATCAACGATTCCTGTGGGAAAATCACATAACGTTTATCCTGTTTGAAAGTGGTGGGCGTTAGAAAGTGGATTGGAAAAAGTTGAACGTTTGACAGCGATTCGCCGCACTTCAACAGATGCTGGAAATTTGAGGCTTCCACGGTGCTTCCTGCGGTGGCAAGCAATGTGCCGCTTCGCAGAGCAATGACGGAGAGCGCATTCAAGATAGGCGAAAATATTTCGACCATCTCGTCGGTCATGAGGTTAACCACCCATTCGCCGCGATTGGCAGCAGCATTCCAAAGAATATACTGATTGATTGGACGGGTCGCTTGCTCGTGAAGCGCCGTACCAACTTCAGTCGGCACTTGTGACAACAGCCATGCGTAAAGCGGATAGGCAATCGACGCATTGAGCCCAGCTTGCTTGCTTTCCAAGCTGATTCGGTATTGTTTTATCATAGAATATCCACCTTGCATGGACCGAACGGGAATAACTCCTGATGATACAGTCCATATTTCATAGTATGCGGGGAGATGCCCAGTGTAGGGTCGTTTTCATGATGATGCGCACGGAAAGACTTGCACATGAACGCAGAAACATGCTGCAAAGCAAGCTGCTTTCCCTCATAGGGGTACGACAGCGTTTTGCTGAAAAAGCCGGCGCCGCCGCCAAGAAAGAGCGTTGACGCTGCAAGCTGATAATGCGCATGGTCAGGCACGGTAAAATGTTCAGCGTACGTTTTTTGATGGTATGCGGCAAAGGTTTGGATGGCACGCAGCAAGGATTCCTTGGTAATTCTGCCGCGCAGGATGGACTGGTCCAACGTCAGCGTAGTATGAATCAGCTGCCCCGGCGCAATGCACTCACGGCAGACAGGCAGTTTGCGGACAGCGCCGCTGACGCTGGCATCGCACTTGCAGCTTAAACACATGGCACTGTCTGCGATGACTTGACTGTCGGAAACAGAAAGTCCGCGCAGAAGGTCTTTCTGCGGTGTATCGCGCTCAATCTGCGGATACAATTGATGGAGATAACGTGCTTCAAAAGCGCCCCTTGGCTTCTGCCAATCAAGGGGGGCTTTTTTGCTGCCATCCTGCTGAATCATGGAAAAAAGCAGGGCTGTGCGCAGCGCGCCTTTGATACTGCTGCCGGGAACGTAAACCTGATTTGCCGTGTTGCGGATAAAAGGACGAATTTCCTTGCACGAGTGGTTTTCATCAAGTGCATCGGCACTGCGGAAGGTGCAGCGCACAAGCGCATGCTGCTCAGCGGGAGAAAGTGCAATGCTCTTGAAGAAGCGTCCTAAATCTGTGTCCGCACCAAGGCAATAGGCTTCAAAACGCTCCAGCTGATTTCGGCGGAGGAGGAGGGCAAACAGCCGTTCTTCATCAATGTAGGAGATGGTATTGCCGTTCAGCATGTAAAATTTTTTCGGGATGACTTTGCCGTCCCCAACGTGGAGCAGCCCTTGCGTTGTCAGCGTCAAGTCAAAGCATTGGAGCGTTCCTGATTCAATCATGCCTTCACCCCCAGAAACATCGGCTTGGAATAGCGGTAAACGGGGTGATTGCCCGATTCGGCAACGGTGTACAAATCCCCGTGATAACGCTGCGTACAAGTTGCGCCGGCGGCAAGGTAATACTGCGTTTGCTTTTTGAATGGCTCTGCATTAAATGTGTTTGATTGGATGAAACCACTCCGGCGAATCAGCCGATACTGCGCGTGCTGCATGGTTTGTTCCAGTTCATCATCGCGCGGCAAACTGGTTGTCAGCAGCAATTGATAGGGCGCAGATGCGTCCGCCAGTGCATGTTGGAGGAATACCAGCTGGGAATCATCAGAATCGTCCAAACGAATCTGCCCTTCGACGGTAAAACGCCCGTAGCCGACGCTGGTTTTTCCGCCAATGCCGGACAAACCAAGCACCGTAAACAATTCGGCGCAATAATCCAGCTGACGCTGCTCCTTGCAGCCAATCAGCACATACAAACCGCAATCGGGAAAGAAGCGATATGCGCCCACCTGATAGGGAACGGCATCCGTTTCGTCGGACACGGCGGCCTGCGTTCTGCCTGCAAGTGTCCCGAAAGCATCCGGCTGCGGCTGATAAGAGGCTTCTCCGGCAATAGAACGCCAGAAATCAGAAAAGCTGCGAACGGGAATCCATGCAAGTTTTTTCATTGCTTTGCGGCTGCCCTGCGGCATGTCCTGTTTTTGCGGGAGACGAGAAAAAGTCCTGCAAGGCTTGGGCAGGTAGTAATCAACACCGTGCGCGGTACGATGCCACGGCATACTGTCACTGAGCAGCAATGAACCATCCGCAGCCTGCTGAAGGAGCGAATGGAGTCCATCAATGCCGTGGAGAGACAATGCAGTGTGGCAAAGTGCGGAAAAGAGCGTATCGGCATAGAAATGATCTTCTGATGTGAATAAGGAAAGCGCAGAATCGGAAGTGCCGAAGTGAGCAAGGCCATCAAACCGCAGACGAATTAGGGAATAATTCATAGTTCTCGGCCTCCTTGAAAATGTCCATCAACGATTGGTCGGAGGTTTCATCCTGAAAATGCTGGAAAGAAAAATCGGAAAAGCCGACCCGCCCGCTGCCGCGCGAACCATGACCGCCCAGATAGTCCATCTGAAGCAGCTTCATGCCAAGCGCCAGCAGCTGCAAATCGGGGGTCAGCTCACTGGAATTTTCAATATCGTACACAATGGTGCAGCCAAACTGAACGCCTGCTGTAACGCGTTCAATTTGCCGCGGATTAGCTTGGCTGGTTTGACGGTTAATGGTGTTTTCCGCCTTTACTTCCGTCAAACCAATGCTTGCAAAATCGCTGGCATTGGATACAAAGCAGTCAGCAAACTGAAGCCGGGAACGTTTGACAGGCGCAGCGGAACCGAAAAGCCGCAGAATGGCGGAGTCGTCATCCTTGTGGTCGGGCATATGCTCAATATCCTTGCATTTGCTGCGAACAAGCAGCGTGCGGATTTTTCCCTTCAAACTGCTGCCGGGAATAATGGGCCGATTGGTGTAAGGGTCGCGAACAACCGGGCTGTCCACTGCGCCAATGGCAGAAAAGGCAGAGGAATCCCCAATATGCAATCCTGTTTTGACGGTCAAAACGCAGTGGATGATAATTTTTCCGTACATTGTTATGCTTCCCTCCCGCCGAAGTATTTATGATAAGCAACCAAGGCTTCCATGTACTGCGCAAAACGAATCATCTGCTCGCGGCTGCTGCCGATGCCTTTGATATACGAAAGCAAATTCGCGCTGGTGACAAAATCCTTAATCTTGGAATCCTTGCCGGCATCGTAGACAATGCGCACGCGCAAATTCAGCAGTTTTGTGCAGCTTTCCGGCTTCAGGCCGATTTCGCTGCTGCGGCTTTCTACATTATAGATATCGTTGGCAATGCTGAACCAGTTGCGCAGCTTGGATGTTGTGATGCTTTTTGAATTTGCGCTCATCAGCGTTTCTGCAAGATCAACATAGTTTGCCGGGATTGCCTTGGGTTCAACCGGAGCGGCAGGCGCAGGTGTGAAGCCGCCTCTGGATGGCTGCCGCTGATTGTTATAGCTATTGTAGTTATTGTTGTAAGCCATTTGAATCTTCCACCTTTCTGTTCAAGTAGACATATAGGTAGATGGCAGTGATGAGCTGGTCGCGCTCTTGCGGAATGGCTGCCCAGCGGTACACCGCCTTGGAGAATGCGTCGTACTGCGCGCTTTTTTCCTTATCAAAGCTGCTTGGCTTCAGGCGTGCCAGCAGATAGGCTAACCGTGCCAGATTCAGCTTGTCTGTGGATGCGAGACGAAGCAGATGCGTGATGTTGTACAGGAAAGCCATCCTGCGCTCATCCTGCCCATCGAAAAAGGTTTTCAGCGCCTGATATTTTTCGCCCAAGACGGCGCTGGTAAAGACAGGCCACGAATAGGTGTGATGTTCCTGCGGATCAAACAAGGCAATCGCATTTTTGCCGGGCTCGTTTTTGGCGTGCTGCTCCAAGGCAGCTGTTTCTTCGGCAGCCATGCGGATGGGATATTTCGCATCGTACATCCCAATGCCTGCGCTGATGGTCAATGCACCGGATGTATAAGCATGGAAAGCATCCGCAATCCGCGTTGCCGCGGTGATGACGTCATTCCACGCGCCCAGCAGAAACACATCGTCGCCGCCGGAATAAATGACGGCAATTTGCAGCGGCTTTTGCTCATTCTGCGTTAGCACAAGGTTCATATAGCGCTTGAAGAACAGCGACATTTGCCGAGAAAACGCGGTCGTTCGGGAGAGTGTGACAAAATGATACCGTTCCTTCGGCAGCGGCTTGTCTTTCTGCTCAAAGCCGGAAATGAACGCTTCGCCCAGATTGTCCACATCCATGCGGCAGATGGCAAGGCGGCGAATGCCCTCGGACTGCGCCGCTAACGATGTGTTCAGATTGCTGGCATAATAATCGCACAAGTCGAGCCGTGTGCAGATCTGCGCGCCGAGAATGGTGCGATTTTTGCCATACAAGCGAATCATCTGCCGGTCTTGCGCAATTTGCTTGGCGGCTTCGTCCTCTGTCAGCAGGAGCAGGGAAACATCCTGACCATTGCGGTCAGGCAGGGTCAAGTCGCATGTGGATGAATCGCGGGTGATGCAGAAAGCGGTATACTGCGGATTCTGCAATTTCCGCGAAATGTTCTCGAATGCGCGGCACCACGGGCAGCGATTCTCCTGCAAATTGTCCACGCGCCCGCAGACGGTGCATTCGCGCCCGGAAAGCGCATCGGCAAACTGATTCAAGCGCTTGATTTGCGCAACGGAATAACGCTGCAGCTTATGCTGACTGAGGACAGCGGAAGCCTTGGCGAAAATCTCCTTGTAGGGGGATTCTTCCGCGGGGCGATTGCACAGCGCATCAGCACTGCACGGACACCATCCGTTGGCAAGGAAAAGCTGGATGCCGAACTGCGCAATCAGCCAGTCATTTGTCTTTTGGTTGACTTCACGCACTGTGGCTCTGACGGCATCCGTGTTGGGCAGCAGCAGATAGCAATGACCGCCGCCGCTGTAAAGCAGATTCGCACGGCTAAGACCGCACGCATCCAGCACAAGGTCGATGTAATTCTCCATGAACAGCTCCAGAAAGAAGGAACGGCTGCGGAGTGCGCGCTGTGCGCCGCGGGTGGCGACGGTGTAAATGAATTTCTGAATACCGGAAATATCAGCGGTGTACAAAAGAAAAACGTTGGTTTTGCGGAAATCAGAGGTGGGAGACTGCAAATAGTCCCGCCAATTGTCAATCCCCTGTGCCAGCAGATATTCGCTGATGCAGGCGCTGACGGCAGCGGTGACTTTCAGATGGTCATACAGCGAAACATCCTCGCTTTGCGCGCGATAGGTGCTGGCAGGCACGGTGGACGTGCATTCTTCCAGCAAGGCAAGCAGCGCATTCAGCCATTCCGCGCCATAGCCGATGTGCGATAAACCCTGCTCAAAATGGTGGAGGAGCTGCTCATAGTCGCTTTTCGCGACGGATGCGGCGGAAACGGGGAACGGAACGCTGCCGCTTGGCTGAATAGGAGCGACAAACTGTTTGGGATGTTCGCCATTAAGATGCGAGAAAATGGACAGCAGCGGCTGTGAAGCGTCATAATCCTGATTGCCCGATTCGATGCCGCGGCGGTCGATGGAGGCAGCAATCGAATCGGCTGCACAGGTGATATAGGCTGGATGATTCGCCGGCAAGGAAGCCGCACGCAGCTCCTTCTCGTGATGATACTGCACACAGGCGAGGAAATTCTGCGCTTTGGGATTAGCAAAATGTGCTTTCAAGTATTCCGCGCCTGCGAACGCGTGCGTGCGTTTCCCCAGTCCAGCGCGCCAGACAAGTTTGCCGATGTCATGCAGCAGACCGGCGAAGGTTGCCTGTAAAGTTAATTCGTTCAAAAAACCACCTCCGTTAACAAGAAGGAAAAGTTCACCATGAAGTATAGCAGAGAATGTGCGAATTGTCAATAAAATGACGGAAATTTGCCGGAGAAAACATATGGACGGAGTCCCCTCGCGGGGATAAGCTGCATCACGTGAAGGCTGGTGACTTGGGCGGCTGGATTGAGTAACCGTCCCCTCGCGGGGCTAAGCTGCATCCTTGCGCCTACTGAAATAATAACACAGAAGGGGGCAGTAACCGTCCCCTCGCGGGGATAAGCTGCATCCGGCATAGCGGAAACGGCTGCGAAGTACCTGTCGTAACCGTCCCCTCGCAGGGCTAAGCTGCATCGTCATCGATGAAGATGTGCTGCTCGACATAATGTAACCATCCCCTCGCGGGGCTAAGCTGCATCAGGCTTACTTGCATAGCTGCTTCGAGCAGGAGGCGTAACCGTCCCCTCGCGGGGATAAGCTGCATCACTATTGTCGAGCAGGCAGAGTACGGGGTGGCCGTAACCGTCCCCTCGCGAGGATAAGCTGCATCAAGATAGAAAAGGAGAATCATCATGAAAACCCTCGTAACCATCCCCTCGCGGGGATAAGCTGCATCATGTTCGAGTTGATGGTATTGGCTCCGTTGTGGGGCGTAACCGTCCCCTCGCGGGGCTAAGCTGCATCTCCCGATGTAATGTTAAACCAAAAATATCCAATGTAACCGTCCCCTCGCGGGGCTAAGTTGCATCTCGACGCAGGAGATAGTCCGGAAGATGCAGCACGGGTAACCGTCCCCTTGCGGGGCTAAGCTGCATCTTGTCATCGACAACGACCAGAAGGCAGACTGGGCGATAACCGTCCCCTTGCGGGGCTAAGCTGCATCAGCAAAACCCCACAAAAGAAGCTGTGCTGATAATGGAAGAATAGCACAAGCAACAGAAAAAGTCAAGCGAAAGTTCGACAAAACAACACCCAAAACTGGTCAAAACAATCCCCAAAGCGGTGTGAACCTCTGAAAAAGCTGCCGATTTGGCGCACAAAAATTAGAGGTTCGCAGCGCCCAGCTGTAAATGCGCCTTGATGTAGTCGTTGCAGCGGTCGTAAATCCTGAAAAGCGACTTGTCGCACACATCCGGGTATGCCTGTGCCAGCAGTTCGCCTAATTTCTGCACAATTTCAGCAGAACCATAGTGCTTGATGCCGAAGAAGCAATCGTGCTTGATGTCCTCTTCCAGCACAGCATGAAGCTGATGCGCGGCTGTGTTGCGCTGCGCTGTGTTGAGGGCATTGCAGGCACGAAGGAAATTCCGATGCGCGTCGGAGAGTGTATCTGTGACAAGCAGCATAGAAATGCCAAGAAAGATGCTAAAATTTTTGTAATCAAGCAGCGTTCTCTGCGCTTCGGCTTGAAGCCTTTTCATCAGTTCCGGTTGCTTGCTGTTCAGCACATCCGTCGCGACATCAATTCGACCGTTATTCTTTTTCAGATAGCCAGCAAATTCCGTCTGCATAAGCAGGGTATATAGCAGCTCCGTCAAAAACGGATTCAGCCGCAGCACAAATTCCGAATACCGTCCCAGTTTTTGCAGATTGCGCAGCAGCAGATAATACTCGCTTAAATCGCGATAACGCGAATCACTTTTCATCGCTGGATACAGCGGAAAGCCTAAATTCGGCAGTTCCTTTGCCAGCTTGTAGGCTTCCTCGCTTTGCAAGTTGTTTCTTGCGTTCAAATGCCGGAGCAGCGTTCGCAGCTGTTGGGGTAAATTCTGCGACATATCCAGCATGGCGTCATAGTCCTGCCGCTCCAGCAGCTTCAGCAGCTGATGGCGATGGCGTTGATGTTTGATGGCAAACATTTCCGGCTCGGACGTTCTGTTGCGCCGTTCGCCTTCCGGCAGACAATCCGGCTCATCATCATAATTTGTTTCCAACTCATAGTCGACGTTATACATTCTATCGTCCGTGCGCGGCGGGTCTTTTTCGCCTTTCTTTTTCTGCGGGCCATCAACCTGAACCCCTAACACATGGTAAGGGGAATCAACCGAAAGAAACTGCATCAGCGTTTTCATTTGGGGCGTGCCAGAACTCAGGTTCAGCAGAATGCGGCAATTCGGATTCTCTACGGCAGCAGAGGTGAAATATTCCAGCAGCGGCTCTTCGACGAGGTCAATCTTTGAAACGTCATCCAAACCGCTGTTGTGGATGATAAGTTCAGGCTGATAAACCACACCATGCGCCGCACAGTATTCCTGCATGTGCTGGAAAGTCTTTTCAAAGCGGTGATCTTGTGCTTCCAAGTCGGCAATTTGCTGGCTGAGGAAGAGATATACTCGCTTCGGGTGATAATAGCGCATGATATGCAGAATGCCGCCGTCGCGATTGCCGCGAACAGGGTCGCTCGTTCCTGCACAGGTAAATAGAATGTCATCCATTGTGATACCTCCTAACGGTGGTGGGGAGTGTGGCATAACCGTCCCTTTGCGGAGATGCAAGTCGTCGGCAAGGGGCTGCAGAAAAAGCAAACGCTACAATAGGAAGATAACACAGGCAGCAAGAAAAGTCAAGCATTTAGGAACCATGTGATACCAGATGTTTTCACTGCCGATTCAGGTATATGGTATTCAAACGGCTTCTCGAACTTTTCGGCGTTTGCTTTTCTCCGCACCATTTGGGACAGTTCATTGTTTTTCCCTTGTTCTTATTTTTCCTCTGTGTCCTCTGCTTTGCACATTTCATGTTTTTTCGTTCATCGCCCCTTTACTTTTTCTTGATGGTATGATTCGTCCATGAAATGCAAGTTTCGTGTATCGTTCCTGCATTTCAAAATATAGAAAGGGTGAAACCCGGATGAAAAAAGTGGATTGCGTTGTGCTTTTCCCTGGCGATGGTGCTGTCCTGCTGCGGCATGGCTGCCAGCGCCGAGGAGCGCTACTTGGGCGTCATGCTCAGTACGAACGTCATGTCTCTGGACACGAATTTGGCAACCGACGGCGAGTCGTTTGAAGTAATTGCCGACTGCATCGACGGCTTGATGCAGATGGATGCGGACGGTGCTGCCATTCCCGCCCTCGCAGAAAGCTACGATCTTTCGGAAGACGGCAAGACGTATACCTTCCACCTGCGTGATGCCAAGTGGTCGAACGGAACGCCCGTAACCGCGGCGGACTTCGTGTTCGCATGGTGCCGTATCTGCAAGGAAGCCGGCGAATATGCCTACATGTTCGATACCTCCGTCGGCTGCGTGAAGGGTGCTGATGCGATTATCTACGACGGCGCTGATCCTGCAACGCTGGGTGTTTCCGCCCCCGACGACAAGACGCTTGTGGTGGAGTTGGAAGTTCCCGTTTCCTTCTTCCCCTCGCTGATGTACTTCCCCACCTTCTATCCCATCAACGAAGCATTCTACATCAGCCTGGAGGATGGCACTTACGGCACCAGCCCGGAAACCTTCCTCTCCAACGGTGCTTTCGTGCTGGAAAGCTACACGCCCGGCCCGGCGAACCTGACGCTGAAGAAGAATCCTGATTACTGGGATGCTGACCGCGTGCAGCTGCCAGGCATCAAGTATCAGGTCGTCGGCTCGTCCGACAACGCGCTGACCGGCTTCAAGACGGGTGCGCTGGATGTTGTTACCATCAGCGGCAATCAGGTTGCCAGTGCCAGCAAGGATGCTTCGCTTGCCAAGAGCCTTACCGTTACTGGTGCAGGCTACCTGTGGTATCTTTCCTTCAGCCAGACGGAAAACAACGCGCAGGGCGGTATGCTCGCCACTGCGAACCTGCGTCTTGCTATTTCCAACTCGATTGACCGTGAAGCGCTGGTAGAGGACTACGTCATGGATGGTTCTCTTGCCACCTACACCGCTGTTCCGCCGCAGTTTGCTGCCAGTGCAACCACTGGCGCGGACTTCTCCGCCGATCAGGATGCCTTTGCGGACGTTTGCGGCTATAATCCCGAAAAAGCTGTTGAATATTTCAACGCGGCTGTGGAAGAACTGGGAACGGATACGTTCACCTTCACCATGATTTACGGCAACAACGAAGGCGACTCGGTGTCGAAGGTTGCGCAAGCGATCAAGAGCGAGGTAGAGGAAAATCTGCCTGGCGTGACCATCAACCTGCAGCCGATGACCAAGGCCGAGCGTCTGGATAAGATGCAGAATGACAACTACGATATTGCGCTGACCCGCTGGGGCCCGGACTATGCCGACCCGCTGACCTATTTGGGCATGTGGATTACCAACAACTCCAACAACTACGGTTTCTGGAGCAATGCGGAATACGATCAGCTGATTACCGACTGCACCACGGGCGCGTACATCTCCGATTACGACGCGCGCTGGGAGGCGCTGTTCAAGGCGGAAACCCTCGTCATGCAGGAAGCTGTCATTGCGCCGCTGTTCACCAAGGCAAATGCAAACCTGATTACTGATGGCGTTGAGGGGATTGATTTCCATCCTGTCGCGCTGAACCGCGTGTATAAGAATGCCGTCATCAAGTAATCAGTCGTGTGCGCTTTTAGAAGAGGCTGAGCCAATCTAAAATCGTATCGAAATCTTCAGGCAGAACGGTTCTCTTCAAGCAGGCCGCTCTGTCTCTTGCATCTGGAAACATTTGAAAAGGGATGACGGATTGTCATGACAAAATACGTGCTCAAGCGAATCGGCATGGCGCTGCTGACGCTGTTGATTATCGTCTTTCTGCTTTTCCTGCTCGTCCGCATCATGCTCGGCAATCCATTTCCTTCAGAGCGCATGAACGCACAGCAGATTGCCAACAAGCGCGCGGAATTAGGGTTGGATGATCCCATTCTAACGCAGTTCTGGAATTATTTTACGAAGCTGCTGCAAGGCGATTTCGGCAAAGGCACTTCGCTGTACAACGGCGCGCCGATTAAGACGGTGCTGGCGACGTGCGTCTCCAACTCTTTCCGCATCGGTGGATTGTCGGTGCTGCTGGGCACGCTGGTCGGGCTGCTGCTGGGCATCTGCGCGGCGCTGCATCGTGGACGCTTTCTGGATCACTTCTGCACTGTCTTTTCGATTCTGGGCGTCTGCGTTCCTTCCTATGTGTTTCTGATCTTCCTGCAATACAACTTCGCCTATCAGCTTCCCCTGCTCCCCTATTTCTTTGACAGCACGAATTTTCTGTGTTCTTCCGTCATTCCCGTGGTGTCAATGAGTTTGTTTACCATGTCCACCATTGCGCGCTTCACGCGCAACGAAATGGTGGAAGTGATTGACAGTGACTACGTTCGCCTGGCAGAATCCAAGGGGCTGTACGGCGGACGGCTGGTACGGCGGCATGTGCTACGCAATGCGCTGATTCCCATCGTCACCGTGCTGGCGCCGCTGGTTGTTGATTTGCTGACCGGCGCGCTGGTCGTAGAGAAAATCTACGGCATCAACGGCATCGGCAAGCTGATGGTGGATGCCATTGCCGGCGAGGGCGTTGACTACAACTATGTGCTTGCGCTGGGGATTCTGTATTCGTCGCTCTACATTGGCATCATGCTGGTGGTAGACATTCTCTACGGCACGCTGGATCCCCGGATTCGCGTATCGGCTAAGGGAGGTGCAAACGAATGAAACAGTTAGAAACCTGCCCGTCGGTGCAGGCAGCGGAATACGTCCCTGTCGCCGGGGACTTTGCGCAGTTGGAGCAGGCAGACATCGCGACCGACACCAACTATGCTTCCCAAGGCTACTGGAAGGGTGTCGCAACGCACTTCGTCTGCAACAAGCGCGCCATGATTGGGCTGATTCTGGTACTGCTGATGATTTTTCTGGCGTTCGTCGCGCCGCTTTTCAGCGGATATGCGTATGACGAAATCGTCACGGCGCTCAATGCCAAGGGACGCAAGAAGGCCGCCGTCGGCATCAGTCCGCGTGTACCTGCCATCCACGAGATGGTGACGGGCGAACCTTATGACGACATTTATGCCGATAAAACGTTTCTCTTCGGCACGGACGACCTCGGCCGCGACCTCTGGACACGGACGTGGTACGGTGCGCGCGTATCGCTGATGATTGCCTTCGTCACCATCATCATCGATATGCTCATTGGCATGAGCTACGGGCTGTTATCCGGTTACTTCGGTGGACGTGTGGACAGCATCATGCAGCGCTTCGTCGAAATCGCCAACAGTATTCCGCGGCTGGTGATCGTGTCCGTGCTGGCGATTTTTATGCCCAAAGGCATCGGTCTGGTGATTGTAACGCTGCTGCTGACCGAGTGGATTGGCATGAGCAAAATCGCCCGCGCAGAAATGCTGAAGATGAAGGAGCAGGAGTATGTTCTCGCCAGCCGCAAGGAGGAGATTTTCTCCCACCCGGTTCGTCCGTACACCAAGAGTCTGCTGTCCGCCATCCCCCACCCCAACCCCGTGGTGGAAAAGCACCGCGTCGCCCTAACCTACAACTACGCCACCAGTGGCATTGATTACGCCAAAGGAACGGAACATTCCGTCGGCGGCACACACACCGTGCTTGCGACGGATGAAGAATTTGACGCGTGGACGAAATAACGTGCTATCTTGCCTTCACAAAAACAGCAGCAGAGACGCTTGTCGCCTGCTGCTGTTTTAATTTCGGCATTATTCTATCCCATTCACCACATGCGCCGGTCGTTTTCCCGCCAGTGCATCCGCAATCTGCCGTGCGCACTCCTCCGCCATCCGCAGCCTTGTCTCCTGCGTGTTTGTGCCGATGTGCGGGGTCAGGACAACCTGCGGCAGCGCGATCAGCCGCGGCGGAATGTGCGGCTCATCCGGGTACACGTCCAGCCCTGCGCCGCGCAGGTGTCCCGATTCCAGCGCATCCGCCAGTGCGTCGCAGTCCACAATCGCCCCGCGCGCCGTGTTGATGAGGATGCTCCCCTGCTTCATCCGCGCCAGCGCAGAACGGTCAAGCAGTCGGCGCGTCTCCTGCGTCAGCGGGCAGTGCAGAGACAGCACGTCAGACTGCGCCAGCAGCTCCGGCAAGGTCACGCTTTCCACCTGCGGATGATTCACCCCGTGCCGGCTGTACCCGATGCAGCGCATTCCGAGCGCCGCCGCGATTTCCGCTGTCCGCTTGCCGATGCGCCCACAGCCGAGGAGACCCAGCGTCTGTCCGCGCAGACTGTGCCCCATGTTTTTGCCCATGCCGAACAGGTTTTCCGGCGCTTTCCCCCGCGCACGGAGGCTGTTTTCCCCAATTCTGCGCGAAACCGCAAGCATCAGCCCGATGGCGAGCTCCGCCGTGCTGTCCGTCACGGTGTCGGGCAGATTCGTGACCGGTATGCCGCATTCCGCCGCCGCGCGCACGTCCACGCCGTCATAGCCCGCGCCATAGCCCGCGATAATGCGCAGCTTTCTCCCCCTGCGGATGATTTCACCCGGCAGCGCGCCGCACGCAACGACCGCATCTGCCGCCGGAATCAGCGCCGCAAGTTCGTCCGTCGAGAACTGCATGAGCGGCTTCGGAATCACAATTTTCTCTCCCGAAAGCAGCGAAAATCCCTCTGCCGGGATGCCGTGCGTCACCAGAATCGTCGCCATAGGCTGCTCCTTTCAAAAAAGCGCCCGTCATGTGACGAGCGCCATTGCTTATTCTTCAAATACCGTTTCGGCTTCCGTGAAATCCGGGTCAGCCGCCGGCATGTGGTCGCAGACCATGATGAGCGCATCCTCGCCATTGTCAGCGTAGTAGCGCTTGCGAACGCCAAGCTGCACGAAGCCGAGCGACTTATAGAGGTTCTGCGCGATTTCATTGCTGCGGCGAACTTCCAGCGTCGCGTATGCCGCACCGAGGTTAGAGAGGTATTGCAGCAGCCCGTGCGTCAGGCGTTTTCCCGTCCCTTGCCCGCGGTGTTCCTTTAGCACAGCGATGTTGGTGATGTGGCTCTCGTCAAGGATGACCCACGCACCCGCATAGCCGATGATTTTCCCGTCCTGCTCCGCCACGATGTAGCGTGCAACAGGATTCTTCATGTCGCTGACGAACGCGTCGCGGCTCCACGCATCGACAAACGTGCTGATTTCCACGGCATACACGCCGTCCACGTCGTCCATCGTCATCCGGCGAATCGTGATTTCAGGCATGGAGACCCTCCGTCAGCTTCTTGTTGAGCGCGGCGTTCGGGGCACGCAGGTAGAGCGGCATGAGCGTCAGGTAATCAACCGTCTCCGCCTCCAGCGACGCAAGGTACGCCACTGCTGCCGGGCGCAGGAACGCCTGATGCGGCTGCGCGAACGTAGCAGCATCCCCCAGCAGGGTTTGCAGCTTCTGCCGATGCACAGGCATACCGTCGCCGAGGAATAGGAAGCGGTCGCCGAATCGGCTGATTTCCGCCACATAGTCCTCAACCTTCATCGGCGTGTCAGCCATCAACCGATTCGGGCGATTTTCTCCCGCGGAGAACGCTGCGCCGTACACCTGCCCAGCGCGCGCATCCTGAATCGGGCAGACGACACCGCTGAATCCGCTGATGCCTGCCGCCATTGCTTCCAGCGCGTTGACCGCGACGCAGGGCTTCCCCGCGCCGTGCGCCAGCCCCTTCACCGTGCTCACGCCGAGCCGGACGCCCGTGAACGACCCCGGCCCGACCACGACAGCCAAGCGATCCATATCCTGAATCGTCAGCCCCGTGGACTGGAAGGCGTTGTCAATCATGGGCAGCAGGTTGACCGAATGCGTCTTGTGGTTCATGACGGCGCACTCATGGCGAATGCCGTCCTCCGTCAAAATCGCCACGCCGCACACCGGCCCGGATGTATCCACAGCAAGCAGCTTCATTGTTCTTCCTCCAAGGATATTTCACGGAATCCGCCCATCGGAGTAATGGTCACATCGCGTGTCGTTTCGTCCACCGGGGTCAGGCGGATGGCAAGGTGCGTTTCCGGAATGGCTTCGGGGCACTGGCTGGGCCACTCAACCACCGCCACGCCGTCGCCGCCGAGGAACTCCTCCATGCCCATTTCGTACAGCTCCTCGACGCTGTTCAGCCGATACCAGTCGAAGTGGTACAGGGGAATTCGCCCGTCGTCGTAAACGTTGAGGATGGTGAACGACGGGCTGGTGACGGTTGCCGTCACGCCGAGCCCCTGCGCCAGTCCGCGCGTAAACTCGCTCTTGCCCGCGCCCAAATCGCCCCACAAAAGAAGCACATCCCCCCTCCGAAGCTCTTTCGCCAGCCTTTTCGCCAGTTCGCGTGTTTCATTGGGAGAATGCGTTCTCATAGTTATGTTCCTTCCTATTATAAGGAGGCGCAAGGGGCGTTGCCCCTTGACCCCACCAGAGACGCTGTCTCTGGACTCTGCAAGGGAGTTCCTCCCTTGACCCTTTTTCGCGATTGAGTTGTGCGCGCTTTCAGGCTGTGTCCGCGTGTTTATTTTCTTTACTTCCGGACGTGCAGCATCGGCGACAGCCGCTTATACAGCACAAACGTCAGCAGGCTCAGCACAAAGCCCTTCAGCAGATTGAACGGCGCCGTCACATACAGCAGCACCTTCCATTCCGTATCCACGAACGGCAGTGCCTTCTGCGCCATGCCGATAATCGCTTCCATGTCCATGTGGAACGCGTTCATGTAGAACGGAATCATCATCTTCCAGTTCACCAGCACCGACACCACAATCATGCACAGCGTGCCGACCGCCATGCCGACCAGCGCGGTTTTGCGCGTCTTGTGCTTGCGGTAAATCAGCGACGCGGGCAGGATGAACGCCGCGCTCATGATGAAATCCGCCAGCTCCCCAACATACATGCTCGACGAATACGCCAGACGTGACAAGTCCTTAATCAGCAGAATCGCCAGACCCGGCAGCGGACCCATCGAGAACGCGCCGAGCAGCGCCGGAAGCGTACTGAAGTCGAGCTTGTAGAACGCGACAATCGGGATTTCCAGCGGGAACAGGACGGCGGACAGTGCGCCCAGAATGGCGATGCGCGTCATGTACTGGACAGAGAGATTGGAACGGGTTTTCTGCTTTGTCATAGGACAAGCCTCCTTAAAAATATGCACGCCCCTGAAGCAGGTTCGCTTTTCAGGGGCGGAACATCACGGAACTTCGGCATACTCGCCGAAATTCCGCGCATATTTCCAGCTTTCCTCTCTCATCCAGACTATACTGTTGGCGCCGGAATTGACTTTCGTCTCACCGGCTCAGCCTTCCTGCCCATTGCGGTGCGGAAGGGTCGCGGGCTGTACCGCCAGTAGGGAATTTCACCCTGCCCCGAAGAAGCTCCAAGTGGCTTGTGCAGTTGTTTCGCGCGTTTCAGCAAAATCTGCCGCCCGCGCCATCGTTATGATAGCACAGGCGGCAGGCCTTGTCAAGATTTTGCCGAAATTATTTCATCATTCCAGCCGCAGTACGGCCGCGCCTTCCGGACGGATGTCCAGCACATTGCAGCAATGCTCCCCAAACGTGCCTTCCATCGTCTCGATGAACTGATTCAGCAGCTTATCCGGCACGAAGTTCAGCGTCGTACCGGCAAATCCGCCGCCGTGCACGCGCCACGCGCCGTCCTTGTCCAGCATCATGTGTTCCGCCATCGCCAGCGCAAGCGACAGGCTCTGATCCTTCGGGTTCGCATAGACGTTTTGCAAATACATATACGACGACCGACCGGAACAGATGATTTCCCACAGGAACGCAAACAGGTCGTTGCGGTCAAGCGCCGCCACTTGACGAACCACGCGCTCGTCCTCTTCAAAGAAGTGCATGGCGCGCAGCAGCGCCCGGTCGCTCACCTTGCCGCGCAGGGTCGGCAGCGCCTGATAGAACTCCTCCGGGCGCACACGGCGCAGGTACGGTTCATTGAACAGTGCCGCCACTTTCTTCATTTCCGCCGGAATCGCCGCGTAATCGTCTGTCAAATCAGCGTGATTGCCGCCCGTCGCCACCACGACCAGCGAATAACCGTACTTGGCGAAGTCAAAGTGCATCGGGCGCACATCGGGGTCATCATGCTTGAAGTCCACCGTCACCAGACCGCCAGCAGAAGACGCCATCTGATCAAGCAGACCGCTGGGCTTGCCGAAATACACGTTTTCGGCGTACTGGCTGATTTTCGCGCGCGTCTTGTAGTCGATGGTGAAGCCGTTGTAGAGCGCGTCAAAAATGGCGCACGTCATCACCTCGAACGCCGCCGAGCTGCTCAAGCCGCTGCCGGACATGACATTCGACGTCACCGCCGCGTTGAAGCCGCCGATTTTGTAGCCCAGTTCCGCCATCCGCGCCGCCACGCCGCGCACCAGCGCATGGGTTTTCCCCTTCTCCTTTTCAACGACATCGAGGTTTCCCAAATCCACCTTGATGGCAGGATAGCCGTCGGAGTGGATTTCCACCATCATATCGTCGCGCGCGGAAACCGCCGAAAGCGTATCCAGGTTGATTGCCGCCGCCAGCACACGCCCGCGGTTGTGGTCGGTGTGGTTGCCGCCAATTTCCGTGCGGCCGGGGGCGCTGATCATCAGCACTTCGCGGTTCTCGTGAAACAGCTCTTCATGCCGTTTGAGCAAACCAATATAGCGTCCCGTCTGCTCCACCAGCATACCGTCGCGGCGGCCATACAGGTGCATCAGGCGTTCCATCACCTCAGGCGATTTTAGGTTGCGGATCATCGTGGCGTACTGATTCATGTTTGTTCCGTCCTTTCATTCAATGGATGGTTTCTTGAATGGTTTGCGTATGTATATACTATTTTCAAATGAGAATGCGCCAAGGTGCGAGCAGATGGTGCAGGTGAATGCAGGAAACAGCATTACTTGTCAAGATGCCATGCGTTGTCATAGGCGTTTTGCCAGATACTGACCATCTCGTCGATGCCAAGCGCCTTCACCTGCGCGCAGAAATCTGCCCACGTTTCATCATTAAGTTCCACGTCACCCGCGACAAACCACGCCATGTGCGTTTCCGCATAGGTGCTGATGCCGTTTTGCAGCTCCGTGACACGGTTCATCTGCTCCTGCGTCAGGTAGAGCAAGGGCATTGCACGCTTTTCCCATTGCCGGACGCGCGCCAATTCCGCTGCCAGTGCGTGCGTTGCGTCATCATCCATCTTCATTTGAATTTCCGCACTGGCGTAGGAGGGCATCGAGGTTGTCCAAATGGTATTCGTGCCCTGCATGGCGACAACTTCCTCCGCCGTGCGGGCATACGCCCATGTGCCATCGTCGTTCCAGTCGTAGTCCTCGCCTTCCCGGCCAACCTGCGCCGCCAGGAAGCCCTCGTCCGTGTAGAGATAATCAACCCATTGCAGCAGCTTTTCTGGCTCTGCGCAGGTGGATGAAATCGCGAACGTGCCGCGATAGAGGTCGCCGGTGAAATCGCGGTAAACCTGCTGGCCGTTGTACAGCAGTGGATCAAGCGCGATATACTCCGACGCGAGATTCACGCCGACCACGTCCTGCGGCGTTGCACCGAAGAACACGCCATACTTCGCCGTTTCGCTGCTGCTGGAAGATGACGAGGACGTCGCCGCCTCCACCAGCCGCATGGCCATAAAGCCCTGCGAATCCAGCAGCCCCTCAGTGTACAGCTCGTGCAGCCACATCAGGAACGCGCGGTTTTCCTCTGTCGTCAGCACTTCGCTGATTTTTCCATTCTGTTCCGTCAGGTAGTAATCATCCGCATTGATGCCGAACGCGTGCGCCAAGAAGCGCAAGTCCCACATGCTCACGAAGGACAGCGGGATTTCGTCGTTCCGGCTGCCATTCTGGTTCATGTCGCGGTCGCGGAATTGACGAAGCACCTCCGTCAGTTCCTCTGCCGTCGTCGGCACGCCCATTTTCAAGCGGTCAAGCCACGTCTTGTTAATCCACATGGTATTGTTCGGCGTCAGTTCGTTGATGCTCGGCAGTGCGACAATCGCGCCATCGGGCAGCGAAACGGCTTCCAGCCATTCCGGATTGGCTTCCAGCAGCGCCCAGACGTGCGGCGCGTACTCCGCCAGATACGGGCGCAGGTCAATCAGCTTGCCCGCTTCATAGAACGCAAGCGTCTCCTGCGGGGTTAGTTCCGCCTTGAAGAACATATCCGGCATGGCAACCTCGCCCGCCAGCATTTCCGTTTTCGCCTCCGTCCATGCCTCTCGGCTGACGTATTCGGTAAAGGAGAAGGCAATCCCGGTTTTTTCCTGCATTGTTTGGAAGAATAAGTTCGTGTCCCAGTCATGCTGCGCTTCCGTGCTGCTGGAGGACGACGCAGCTTCCAAGCCGGCGAGCATAATCGGCGCTTCGGCGGCGAAAGCTGTCGGCAGCGCCATTGCTGCCATCAGCACGAAGATTTGCAGAATCGCAAGAAGTTTCCGCACAGTTTTCCTCCTTCAATCAGACGGGCATCTGCCGCGTCTATCTGTCTGTGCTTTATTATAGACCAATTTCACCCGTTTGACCAGTCTTTTTTCACAAAAAAAAACGAAATATCTGCTTTTTTTCGTAAACCGTCTCTCTATTGAGTGATGAAAAATATTTCCATGCAGATTTTTTTCATTTTCGGGGCAAGATGGAAAGAGAGATATGGGAGGCGTGGCAGGCATGAAGAAAGAAAGGCATTGGGTGCTTCTGGCGATTTGGGCAATTTTGCTGATGCTGCTGCTCGGCGGCGCGGTTTGGGCGTATCAGGCGTTTTCCGTGGCGGATTGGCAGTCGCTTGACCCGTCCCGGCTTACGTCGCTTGCCCAGACCGGTGCCATACACGATAAGAACGGCGATTACGTCACCTCACTTGTCGGCAAGGAGAACCGCACGGTCATCGACACGTCGCGTCTGCCCGCGCACGTCGTAAATGCGTTCCTTGCCGCGGAGGATTTGCGCTTCTACAAGCATCCGGGCTTTGACATCACGCGCATCATCGGCGCCATGCTCACCAACGTCCGCGACGGCGCGTTCAGTCAGGGCGCATCCACCATTTCCCAGCAGCTGATTAAGCTCTCCCACCTGTCCAGCCAGAAGACGATTGCCCGCAAGCTGGAGGAAATTCACCTCGCGCTGCAATTGGAAAAGCAGTACACGAAGGCCGAAATTTTGGACATGTACCTGAATTTCATCTACTTCGGGCAGGGCGCATACGGCGTGCAGGCGGCGGCAGAAGTCACGTTCGGCGTTGATGCGGCGGAGTTGACCCCTGCGCAGGCAGCCTCCCTCGCCGCTGCCATCAAAGCGCCATCCGCGTACAGCCTGCAATCCGCGCCGGAGAGCAACCGCGAGCGCCGGGAGTACATTCTGTCCATCATGCTGGAGGAAAACATGCTGACACAGGCGGAATACGACGCGGCAATGGCGGAGGAACTGACCGCCCGCGGCGCGCCGCAGGTGCAGACAGATTACGGCTGGTTCGTCGATGCCGTGCTGGATGAAGCCGAATCCCGGCTGGACGTGAGCGCCGAAACGCTGCTTGCGGGCGGCTACCGCATCGACACGACGCTCGACCCGGACATGCAGCGCATCATGGACGAGCAGTACCTAACGGATGTCTTTCCCGCTGATAACAAGGACGGCACGCCCGTGCAGGCTGCATCCGCCGCGGTGGACACAAGCAGCGGGGCAGTGCGCGCCATTGTCGGCGGACGCAAGTACGTCACCCGCCGCGGATTGAACCGCGCGACCCAGCTGCGCCGTCAGCCCGGAAGTGCGCTCAAGCCGCTGGCGGTCTATGCCCCCGCGATTGAATCCGCCGGATGGACGTGTGCCAGCGTAATTCTCGATGCGCCAACCGCTTTCGGCACTTACAAGCCGCGCAACGCGGGCAATGCTTACTACGGGAACGTGACCGTCCGCACGGCGCTCAAAAACAGCCTGAACATCCCCGCCGTGAAGGTGCTGCAGGCCATTGGCGTCCAGACTGCGCAGCGCTATCTGCGAAGCGTCGGCATTGAGCTGGATGAACGCGACGCGAATCTCTCCCTCGCCTTGGGCAGCATGACCTACGGCACCTCCCCCATGCAGATGGCGGCGGCGTATGCGCCCTTTGCCAACGGCGGAACATACTACGCGCCGTACTTCATCGAGCGCATCACCGACCGTAACGGCAATGTCATCTACGAGCGCGAAACCACCGGCACGCGCGTGCTGTCGGCGCAGTCCGCGTATCTGATGACGAGTCTGCTCAAAACCGTCATTTCTTCCGGCACGGGCACACGCCTCTCCAGCGCGGGGACACCTGTCGCGGGCAAAACCGGCACGGTCAATGAAAGCGGCGGCGGCAACCGTGACGTGTGGATGGCGGCGTACACTCCGGAATTATCCACCGCCGTCTGGATGGGCTATGACGAGCCGGACGCGGCGCACCGCCTGCCCAACCGCGTCTCTGGCGGCACGAATCCCGCTTCACTGGCGCGCAATTTTCTCCGCGCGTGGTACACAGGACGCAAGAAGCCCGATTTCACCAAGCCCAAGGGCATCGTCAGCGCGGACATTGACAAGAAGGCCATCGAGTGGCGCGGCGAACCGATGCTGGCCACGTCGCTCACGCCGAGCGCCTACCGCCTGAATGAGGTTTTCCTCGACGGCACACAGCCGAAGAAGAAGAGCGATGTTTGGAATGCGCCCGCGTCCGCAAAATCCTTCTCCGTCTCGCATTCTGACGACGGGCAGCCGCTGCTGGTCATTCAGGCCAGTGATGCCGCCGTCTACCGCGTTCAGCGCGACGCTGCCGGAGAGAGTTTCATCCTGACCGAGCTTCGCGCCGCCGCGGGCGAAACGCTCTACTACACCGACAACCGCGCCCAGCCCGGCGTAACGTACACATATCGCGTGATTCCCGTGCACGCGGAGCTGCTGGACAATGGCATTCTATTGGAAGGAACGCAGAGCGTGCAGGTGGCGCGGGTGGAGAAGCCAAGTGCGCTGAGCCGGTGGTTCAGCGGGCTTTTTGCCCCAAAGCCGGAGGAAAAGCAGGAGGAAGAACTGCCTGCATCGATTTTTGCCCCGTAACAAAACGCGCCGCCGCACCGTAATTTACTTTCCGGTGCGGCGGTGTTTTGTTATGGATATTCTGCTTTGGGGCGCAGGGCTTTCCGTTCGCCCCCGACACTCCTTCGGTGCCGTCACTTTTAGGATTCGTCCAATCCTTGCACGGCGTTTTTTGGTTTACTGCGCAGCTTCCGCCATGTCCGCTAAATCACCCTGCGGCAGGATTTCCGTCACTTCAAACGGGACGTTGTTGCCGGTGAAGTAGAACATCAAGTCCGTTGTGTTCTGGCAGTTTTCCAACTGCGGCGTCGGGAAATAGCGCACCTGAAGGCACGAAACGCCGTTCTCCATGCTCGACATCACCAGAATCGGCGCGCCTTCATCGTACAGCAGTACATACATGGCATTGGTGCGTTCGTTCAAGTCAAGGTACAAGTGTTTCTGCGTGGCTTGGTTCATAATCAGCGAGTAGCGCGCGTCGATTTCTTGCATCAGTTTCTGGAAATTCTCCGCTTCCGTCTTCAGGGATTCATCCGGCGTATCCGTCTCACTCGTTTCGTCCGTGAAGAGGCTGTCGCTTTCCTCATTCTCGTCCTCTTCCTGCTGATACAACGTCCGCACGCCCGCATTGTATTCGTCGTACATAGCAAAGAGTGTCACCATGTGATACATTTCCATTGCCCACGAGCAGGTTACCTCGTACAGCACCTGCGGCGCTTCTGAACGGTAAGTCAAGCGGAGCATCTGCGCCATCGACGATTCCATCAATTCAATACGGTAGATGCTGCGCGGCGACTGCCCCTCATGCGCGTATGCCGCCAGCTTCGCCACATCCTCGTCGCTGATGCCCCACGTTGTCTGCAAATAGCGGCTTTCAATCAGTTCATCCAGCGCATTGCCCGCTTCTGCCAGACGCTCGAACGGCACAGGTTCACCCTCGTCGCCGAACGGATCCTCCGTAAAGGGATACGCCGCAACGCCCGCCAAATCCACCGCCGTGCAGGCAAGTTCGGGCATTTGCTGCGCTGCGAACCACGCCGTCACTTCTTCAGCGGATTTGCACGCCGCCAATTCATCCGAGAGCACCGGCGTGCAGTACATGTCGTTCACCGTGCCGTCGCTGATCCAAAAGCTCATCATCGGCAGCGCATCCGAGTACAGCGCGATATACATGCCCATTTCAGGCTCGCCGTCCGGCTTGGGATACTGCGTCGAGCGCGCCATCTGGTTCAGCATTTGCTTGCCATATGTATCCTGCTGCTCCATCAAGATGCGCTGCGGCATCAGCTGAAGCACCCTGCGCTGCTCCGGCGTGTCGGTGTAATCCGGGTTATCGCCGATGAAGCCTGTCAGCAGCGTTTCGCCCGTGACATAGTAGACGGCGGATGGCATCGTACGGTTTCCCGTGCGCAGGCGATTGACAATCTTCTGTTCCTCGGTGATAGCGGCGTCCGTGTCGCCCACCAAATCGGTCACAATGCGGTCGCTGCGCAGGAGGATATCCACGCGCTGGCACAGTTCCAGCATATGGCTGATGTTCGTGTTGTTATCCGTCGTTTCTTCCGCTGTCGCCATACCGCTGAGCATCATCAGCAGGGCAAGCAGAATTGCAAGCATCTTCTTCATGGGGTTCTTCCTTTCTTTATTTCCCATTTCATTTCCCTTGCAGGATTATTCCAGCACAATTCCCGGCACCTGCGCATTCAGCAGCGCCACCAAGTCCTCGTTCGTTTCGCACGCGCGAAGCTGCTCCGACGGCATCCAGACAACATGCGCGCGCATCATACCGTTCTGTACCCGCCACAGCATTTGAACCGGCGCACCCGTCTCCGGAATCAGCACAGTCATCCCCCATCCTTCTTCCTCCGTCGTCACGCCTTCCGCAGTGCCATGCCGCCGCATGTACTCCATGATGTGTGCGCTAATCCACTGCTGACTTTTCTCTTCCTCCGGGTCAATGATTGCCAGCTGATTCATCGCCATCTCTGCCGGATAGTACAGCCAAGAAGCCTGAATGCCCGCATCCGCATATTCCGGCGGAATTACCAGACTTTCGCACACTTCCGGCTTTAATCTCACTTGAAGCAGATATTCCTTGCCGTTCAGCAGCCGCCGTCCCCATCATACACAATGTAGTTCCGCAAAATTTTCTCCGCCGTGTCGCCAAATATGACTTCCGATCGAATCCAGTCCAGCATGTCCGGCAGATTCGCTGTATCCCACAAATACGCTTTGTCCCCCCATTTGTGCAGAATATCCTCCTTCGTGTACCGCGGCACATGGGCAGAATAGTCGTTTTCCTCCGCACCTCCCGAAATTTCCACGCAAATCAGCGCGTCCGGCGCAAAGCACAGCAGCAGCGACAGCGTATGCGGCTGATTCGTCACCGTCAGCATTTCATTGTTGCGAAGCGTCACAGCGCCCCATTCATTGCTCAACGTGTCAGGACAAATCCAGACTTCCGTCGGGCGCGAAACGTCAGCACTGCGAAGTCGGTCAATGTCGCTGATGGTGTCCTCTTTCCGCCACTGCTGCCAATCCACAAAAGCGTCGTTTGACACCATGTCCACCAGCTTCCGCGCCGTCATGATGCCATTGATGACCGCCGTCTGCTCCCACGTATCGTCCTCTTCATCCTGCGGCGCGTACACGCTGCGCATCACCACCGCGCCATTCATTGCCTGCCACGCCACCACAATGGGCGTACCCGTCCTCGGTCGCAGATACAGCAAACCGCCCGCATCGTGCGCGTCGCAGGGGTACAGCGCAATCGCCAGTATGTCGAGGAACTTGGTCTCCGTCTTGCCGCACTGCTGCATCTGCGCTTCAAACGCCGTCATCCGCGACGCATCGTAGTCGAGTATGCTGATTTGCACCGCCGTCTCCGCTGTATTCCACGGGATAATGCCCTCCTGCTCGCCGCTCAGCGCCGCCCAGTGCTGCATCTCCTGCGCTGATTGCAGGGCAAGCTGCCGGATGGTCTCCTCGTCCGGCTGATGCGGTTCCAATTCCGCCAATACCACCGCGCGGGACAAGTCAACTTCCTCAAATTCGCCTGCGTAGAATTCGCTCAGCTTGTCCGTTGTCAGCTCGGTCGCCTGATGCGCCACCGGAATCGCCGTCAGGCACACACAGCCGTTTTCCGCGAACCAGTGCACCAGCACCACGCCATTTTCGCCGTAAGACAGCAGCAACAGTCCCATTTCCGGCGCATCCCCGGCGTAAAGCAAGTTCGCGGCGGCACTCGTTTCCTGCGCGTCCATCCCGAATTCCGGGAATACCGCGAACGTGCGCTCTACAATCCGCAGATAGGCGTTTTCCGTCTCGTCCGTCGCATCCGTGTCCGCGCTGGCATCCATCATCATCAGCACAAAAAACAACACCGACGCCGACTTGTCCGTGCCGTTGACGCTGACGCTGATGAACGCCTGCCGGGGCATTCCACGGTCAATCGGCTGCGGCGTTTCTGTACATGCCACCTCTGTAATATTGAGCGTGTCCTCAAACAGCCGCCCTCGCTCCTGCGCATCCATCTGCCGCACAAGTTCTATTGCGCGCCCGACCAGCTCGTACTCCCAAGCGTCGTCCGCCGCATCCTCCGCCGTCGCCATGCCCAGCATCAGCAGCATCAGCGCCAGCAGCATAGAAATCCATCGTTTCATCATTCTACCTCCTATTTCGCTTAAACGCATCTTTCCTATCAACGTCATTTTGCCATATTTGCGCAAGTTTTGTCAAGCAAACAGGCCCTTTTCTAATGCAATTTTCATCCTAATATGCAAAAAGCCCTGCTTCCACGTCGGAAACAGGGCTGGTAGTGTATATTAGTTGCCGCGGCGCTTCATGAACGAAGGTACGCCGTTGGCGTCTGTCGTCGGGCGCTTGGGCTGCTGCGGCTGCACAGAAGGCATCGGGCCGGTTGCACCGCCCGCGTACTGCTGCTGCACAGGCTGCATATTGCCAGTGTAGCCCTGCTGCGCGTAATCCAGCTGCTGGGGCTGATTTCCAAACAGCTGCGGCTGACCATACGCCGGCTGCTGCGGCTGCGCGGGCTGCTGGGGCGAATAATACGCGGGTTGTGCCGGCTGCTGCGTCATCGGCGCTTGCGGAACGCCCATGGTCGGATGGCTGCTGTAGCTGTCGCTGCTGGTGTAGGACGGCGTGTACCCGCCCGTCGCACCGTAGTTGCCGGGCGTATAGCTGCCGGTCGCACCGGTCGCACCGGTCGCACCGGTCGCGCCGGTCGCGCCGTAATTGCTGCCATAGAGGCGATCGCGGTTGATATCGCGCGCCGACTTAACCGGCTCACGCGGCGGGAACGGCGTTTTCTCAAAGCCCGTCGCAATCACGGTGATGCGCACCTTGTCGCCCATGGACTCGTCGATGCCCGCGCCGAAGATGATGTTCGCATCGGGATCGGCTTCCTCCATGACGAGGTTTGCCGCTTCGTTGATATCAATGATGGAAATATCCTTGCCGCCGGTGATGTTGATCAGCACCGCGCGCGCACCGCTGATGGACGTCTCCAGCATCGGGCTGGAAATGGCGTTCTTGGCGGCGTCAATCATCTTGTTCTCGCCTTCGCCGTAGCCGATGCCCATATGCGCCATGCCGCCGGATTCCATGACGGTCTTGACGTCCGCAAAGTCAAGGTTAATCAGCGCAGGCACAGCAATCAGGTCGCTGATACCCTGGATGCCCTGATGCAGCACCTCGTCCGCAATGCCGAACGCCTCAACCATGCTCGTCCCCTTGCTGACGACCTGCAAGAGCCGGTCATTCGGGATGACAACGAGCGTATCGACGCGCTGCTTGAGGTCAGAGATGCCCGCTTCCGCATTGCGCATCCGCTGCTTGCCCTCAAATGCGAAAGGCTTGGTCACAACCGCGATGGTCAGTGCGCCCTGTTCGCGGGCAATTTCCGCCACGACCGGCGCGCAGCCCGTGCCCGTGCCGCCGCCCATGCCCGCGGTGACAAACACCAGGTCAGCACCCTTGAGTGCACCCGCGATTTCTTCGCGGGATTCCTCTGCGCTGCGGCGGCCGACTTCCGGCACCGCGCCTGCGCCCAGACCCTTGGTGACTTTCTCACCAATCTGGATTTTCGTCTGCGCGCCGGACATCTGCAAAGCCTGCATGTCGGTATTGATGGCGATGAACTCCACGCCGCGCAAGCCGGATTCGACCATGCGGTTGACCGCGTTGCCGCCGCCGCCGCCGCATCCCACGACCTTGATGGAAGCATAATTGCTGGTCAATTGGTCATTCTGAATTTCAATCACGTTGCATCCCCCTGACTCATATGCTCATATGGTATCTTGCCCTGTATGCCGCGTTTTCTTGCAATCAGTAGCCCATCAGCCAGCGGAATGCACGGCTGAACAGCCCCTTTGCACCGCCTTCTGGTGCTTTCTGCTCTTCCTGCGTCGTCACGACGAGGATGGTCAGCCCGACGGCGCTGGAGAAAACATGGCTGGTCATTTTGTTGTTGGTGCGCTGGGCCTCCCGGATGATTCGGTGGAGTTTGCCCGCAAGGAAGTCTTTGCCTCCCTTATTGAGAATCAAGCCGCCGCCGGTCAGATAGACGTTCGACCACTTTCCCAGCTTCACGCCGCCTTCTTCCAGCGCCTTGTTGATGGCCTCCGCGATTTCCTCCACTTTCGCTTCGATAATCGGGGTCACTTCGTCGCGCCGGACAGTGCGGGCGGGTTCATCCTCCGTCGCGGGAATGACATACGTTTCATCCTGATTGGTGCTGTTGAAGCTGTACGTCTGCTTAATTTTTTCCTCCACGAACGGGAATGGAATATTCAGCTGCTCCGCAATGTCCGCCGAAATATGACCGCCGCCAATGTCGAGGCACTTGTGGAAAATCAGCGCGTCGCCCTCCATCACCATCACATCGGTGCACAGATAGCCAATATCGATGAGCATTGCCGTCTTGTCGCGCTCATCTTGGCTCAGGGCATATGTCGCTTCCCCGGCGACGGTGGAGTAGAACTCGCGGGGCTCAATATCCATATCGCGCAGGCGGTAGGTGATATCATCAATGAAATACTTGTCCGCCGTCACCAGCGCAATCATGGCGGACAGTTCGCGACCCTTGATACCCACGGGCGACAGCGTCTTTTTGCCGTCATCCACGCGGAACCACGCGGGCGCGGAATGAATGATGCGGTCGCCGCCGGATTCTTCCGCCAGCTTGAAGCAAGCGCGGACATCCTGCGCTGTAACATGCGGATCAGGTCCGGTTAGCGACACATGCACTTCCTTGACAATCACGCGTGTAAACATGCCCGGCACACCGACATTCAGCTCATGAATGCGGCAGTTGCCGGTTTTCTGCGCCTGATCAATGGCAGTGCGAATCACATCCCGAATCTCATCGGGATTGTTCCAGCCATCCTGCAAATATCCGCTGTACGGCACAGCGCCGGAGCCAACGATATCACAGCGTTCGCCATTGCTCTGCGCGACCATCGTGACGATTTTGCTGGTTCCAAAGTCAATCGTCGGTACCGTAATCTTCATGAACTCTCATACCCCCTGTTTCCCGGTCTGGCCGTTCTGCCGGACGGCTGAAGCCGGGAAAATTGCGGTTCTGACACCCCTGTACCTTGGTTTCTGCCAGCCTGTCAGCAGACGGCTTTTCCCCGCCAGACAGGCGCAGTCACCTATCCAATATACCATTTTTCATTATAAGCCTTTTTTCTCTGGAATGCAAGTGCTTTCGGGCGTTTTGAATGTTTTTCGCCGTCATTTTTATCCGATTTTCATGTTTTGCGGTGCTGATGATGATTGTATTACACCGTCGGCGGCGCATAAACCGGATTCACCGCGTCCGTCAGCGTCAGTGTGCCGCCCGTTTTGCCCATTGCCGAAAGCTCCGTGCGGACGATCAGGAACGCCCGCAGCTTCTCATGCAGCAGCGATGAATCCCCCAGCACAATTTCCATGCCGTCCATCGTCTGCATCCGTATTCTGTCCAGCGAGCTGACATCTAATACGGCAATCTGGTCAAGTCCGCCCATGACGGTCAGCTGCAGCAGCACCTCGGTCACAGCATCCAGCTGCTTCTGCTGATTGGCAATCAGCTTCTGCCCGATGATCGTCTTTTTGACGCTTAAGCCCTGCACGCGCACCAGTTCCGGATGCGATTCGTTCGCGTTCTGCACCGTGCGCAGGACGTAGCCATGCGCGTCGGTAATTACGCCGATGCCCGATGTAGTCAGGAACGTGACCTCCTGCCGCTCCTTAACTTCGATGCAAATCGTGTCGAAGGATTCCAGAGACACCATCCGGCAAATCAGATATGGATTCTGTTCGATGCGATTGGAGATTTCTTTCTCATTAATCAACGACGACTGCCCAAGTTTCAGTTTGGACAGGCGGATGATTTCCTCCGCGCTGATGCGCACGTTGCCCGTCACCCTGATGTTGCGGACAGTCAGCACACCCCCGAACAGGAACGCGACAAAGAGAATGGCAAGCGCAAGCGGCACGATTGCTTTCCACACCCGCCGCGTGCGGTGGTGGCGCTTCTGCGTTTCTTCCGAGTAGCTGTCTGTGTCCAGTACAGGCGGATGGCTCCACACCGACGCTTCCGGCGGGGGGCTCTGCGGCGGCTCACCCAAATCAGGGGGCGCAGAAGCTGATTCTGCGTCCCGAAACGGCTGATTCCAGAAGGGGTTTGTCGCCCGGTACAGATCCGGCGAGCGTTCCTGACGCAGTTCCGGCGACTGTTCCGGTTCCTCAAACGGGTTTTCTGCTGTCGGATGCTGTGTGCGCCGTCTGCCACCCGGCGGCGTGCCCGGCTGCCAGTTGTCCTGTGTCACGGGGGTCATTCCTCCTTCCGTGCTGCCCTGATTATACGTTCGCGTGTACGCGGCGGATATCCGCGCCCAAACAGGTCAGCTGTGTCTCAAAATGCTCATAGCCGCGGTCGATGAGCTCCGCGCTGTCCACCTGCGTTTCGCCTTGTGCCTTTAGTCCCGCCAGCGTCAACGCCGCGCCACCGCGCAGATCGCGCGCTGTCACCCGTGCGCCGTACAGTTCCGGGACACCGCGAACAACCGCCGTTCGTCCGCTGCATAGGATGCGCGCACCCATGCGGTTCAAGTCCCCCGCGTGGGTAAATCGGTTCTCGAACACGTTTTCCACAACCACACCCGTCCCCTCGGACACGGACAGCAGTGCCAGCATCTGTACCTGCATATCCGTTGGAAATCCGGGATACGGCTGCGTCTGCAGCTGTGCAAACGCTGTCAAACGCTCCGGCGCAGTCAGAATAACGCGTTTTTCTTCCTCGCGCACGTCGCAGCCCATTTCACGCAGCTTTGCATTCACCGCCAGCAGCGCCTGAACCGGGGCGCGGGTCAGCTCAATGGTGCCGCCCGTAATTGCCCCCGCCGCCAGCAGCGTTCCGGCGACAATTCGGTCGGGCATAGGTGTCCATCGCGTGCTGTGCAGGTGCTTCACGCCCTCAATCGTCATAACCGCGCTGCCCGCGCCGCGGACGCTTCCGCCCATTGCGTTGATGAAGTTCGCCAAATCGACGATTTCCGGTTCGCGCGCCGCGTTGTGGATAACAGAAATTCCCGGCAGCAGCACCGCTGCCATCAGGATATTCTCCGTCGCGCCGACGCTGGGGTAGTCCAGATGCACCTCGCCGCTGTGCATATTGCCGCCGTCGCAGTGAATCACGCCGCCTTCCTCGTGAATCACCACGCCCAGACTGCGCAGGCCTGACAGGTGCAAATCAATGGGGCGCAGTCCGATTTCGCAGCCGCCGGGATATGTAACCGTCGCCTGCCGGAAGCGCGAGAGAATCGGCCCAAGCAGGAAGATGGACGATCGAATCTGCTTGGAGAGAGCGTCCGGCATTTCCGTGCGATTCAGCCCGCCCGCGTCAAGCGTCAGCGTGTGTCCGTCACGGCGAATCCGGCAGCCCAGCATCGTCAGGATGTCCGTCATCTTCCGCACGTCGGAAATCATCGGCACGCCTTGCAGCACCACCGTTTCCTCCGTCAGCACCGAAGCCGCGAGAATGGGCAGCGCCGCGTTCTTCGCGCCATCAACGCGCATCGTACCCTCCAGCTTTCTTCCGCCCCGCACAACAAACGCTTCCATCCGCGTCCACCTCCTGTGCTTCAGCCTATGCCGGAAAACAGGCGCTGTGCCAATTTCGCAGTTCAAATAGCTGATTCACGGGAAATATTGAGCAGGATGCCGATGGCTGCCATCGTGATGGAAATCGACGTACCGCCGGCGGAGAAGAACGGCAGGGGCAGCCCCGTCGTTGGCAGAATGCCCACAACCACGCCCATGTTGAGGAACGCCTGTACGCTGATGCTGCTGGTAATCCCCGCCGCCAGCAGCGTTCCGAACTTATCCGGGCAGCGCACGGCGATTCGCATTCCCCGCAGCATCAGCGCCACGAACAGCGCCACCACAATCAGGCAGCCCAGCAGCCCGAAATCCTCCCCGACGATGGCGAAGATGAAATCGCTTTCCGGGTACGGCAGATAGGCATACTTCTGCCGCCCCATGCCCAGCCCCATGCCGAAAATGCCGCCCGACCCGAACGCAATCAGCGACTGGCTGAGCTGGTAGCCCTCATCGCTCATCATGGAAAAGGGGTTGCGGAAGGACAGCAGACGCCGCCGCCGATATGGCTCCGACCATGCGTAGAACGCGCCCACGCCCAGCCCGCCGACGAGCATCAGCAGAATATGCCGCCACTTCGCGCCCGCCATAATGATGAGAATCAGGCTGACGATGAGGATTGACCCCGCGGTGGACAGGTTCGGCTGCTCCAGAATCAGCAGGAATACGACCCCCGGCACGACCAGCACTGGCACAATACCCGTGAAGAGACGGCGGATGCGCTCGCCGCGGTAGGTCAGCGTCGTCGCCATATACAGCACCACGGCGAATTTCGCGATTTCTGACGGCTGGAAGGACAATCCACCCAGCGACAGCCACCGCCGCGAACCGTTGATGTACACGCCAACGCCCGGTATGATGACCAGTACCAGCAGCACCGCGGAGAGCGCCAATCCGCCCACCACGACATACGGATGCTGCCAGCAGCGGTACGGAATGCGGCTGGTGACGATGCACGCCGCCGTGCCCAGCCCGATGCCCAGCAATTGCTTGAGCACCTCGCTGTACGGGCTGCGCGTGGAGGTGCCGGTATAGAACGTCGCGGAAAATAGAACCAGCAATCCCGCGAGCAGCAGCATGATGAGGATGATCACCAGCGTACCGTCCACGGGATTGCGTCTTTTCAGCGGTATTGCGGTCTGTCGCTTTTGTGCGCTTTTTGCCTGAAGCATGTCTGCTCCTTTCTCAGCGCACAGGGATGGGATTATTTCAGTTCGCGCACAAGCTCCTTGAAGATGCGCCCGCGGCTCTCATAGTCCGAGAACATGTCAAACGACGCGCACGCCGGGGACAGCAGTACATTCCACCCGTCGGAAGAAAGCGCGCGGCACTGGTCGATGGCGTCTTTGAGCGTCCCCGCGCGGTGCAGGTGCGTGTAGCCGTTTTCGCGGCAGGTGCGCTCAATCTGGTCGGCGGTCGCGCCAATCAGCACGGCTTCCTTGATGTAGGGCGATGCCAGCATTTCCTGCACCATCGGGGTGAAGTCGCAGTGCTTGTCGTAGCCGCCGAGGATGATGGCGGTCGGGCGCGTCATGGTCTGAATCGCCTTGATGGTGCTGTCCACGTTCGTGCCCTTGCTGTCATTGATGTAGCGCACGCCGTCCAGCTCGCGGACGAACTCGATGCGGTGCTCCACGCCTTGGAACGTCCGCAGGGTGTGGGCAATCACATCCGGCTTCACGCCCATCGCGACCGCAATGCAGCACGCCGCCAGCGCGTTTTCGAGGTTGTGTGGGCCGGGAATGAACACGTCCTTCACCGGGCAAATCATCTCTTCCGCACCGTGGAAGCGCACGACGATTTCGCCATCCCGGACGAACGCGCCTTGAGCCACTTCCCGCTTGCGGCTGAACAGCATCACCTGCGCCTTCACCTGCCCAATCAGCGGTGCAAGTGCCGGGTCGTCCGCGTTGAACACGGCGACGTCCTCTGCCGTCATGTTCTGGAACTGCCGCATCTTCATCGCCGTGTAGACTTCCATCGTGCCGTGGCGATTGAGATGGTCTTCGGTAATATTGAGCAGCGCCGCCGCCTTCGGGTGGAAAGTCTCCGCCGTCTCCATCTGGAAGGAGGAGACTTCGCAGACGAACAGGTCGCCGTCCTGACTGTCGAGACCTGCCGCGCTGTACGGATAGCCGATGTTGCCCACGACATGCGTCGTGCGTCCGGCGTTGCGGAAGATTTCGCCCAGCAGCGTGACGGTCGTCGTTTTGCCGTTCGTGCCGGTAATCGCCACCATTTCGCCAGAGGACAGCTGATACGCCATTTCCAGCTCGCCGGTGACGTATACGCCCATTTCCTTCGCCTTCAAGACGAATGGCGCGTTGTCCGGTACAACAGGGCTGATGACCATTGCGTCGATGCCGTCCAGGCATTCCATCGCCGGGCAGCCCAGACGGCGCTCCAGCGGCAGATTTTCCAGCGGCTTCAGGCTGTCCCCCAGCTGCTCCGCCGCCTTGCTGTCATTGATGATAACGTGCGCGCCTGCCTTGCACAGCAGCTGTGCCGCTGCAATCCCACTGCGCGCCATACCGACCACCAGCACGCGCTTGCCCGCGTATTTTTCCGTATTGCGCATGATTTTTCGCTCTCCTTACACGATGACCGAAATAACCGCCAGCGCCGTCAGCACCAGCGTCACCACGGTATACATCAGCACGATTTGCGTTTCCTTCATGCCGCACTTCTCAAAATGATGGTGCAGCGGCGACATTTTGAACAGCCGCCGGGGCGTCCCGTAGATTTTGCGGGTCGCCTTGTAATAGTAGCGCTGCAAAATGACACTCACGCTGGACATGCAGCAGGTGAAGCCAATCAGCAGCAGCAGGAACGGCTGACGCAGCAGCATCGCCATGCCGACCACCGCGCCGCCGATGAACATCGACCCGGTGTCGCCCATGAACACCTTTGCCGGATAGCGGTTGTAGCGCAGGAAGCCGAGGCAGCCGCCGCACAGCGCCGCCGCGAAAATGGCAATCGCGCTGTAATTATCCTGCAAAGCGCGCGCCGCATCGGGGTCATCGGGAATTTTCACCATCGGAATGCCGAACGAGCCGCCATTCAGGTGCTGATAGACCGTCACGGCGCTGAGGCCCGCAATCACCGCCCAGCCCATGCAGCCGACACTCGTCACGCTGGACAGGATGCCGTCGATGCCGTCCTGCAGGTTCGCGCTGTTGGTCATAAACAGCACCGTCAGCGCCAGCAGCGGAATATACCACAGCCCTAAGTCCCATTCGGTATTCGCAAACGGCAGCAGCACTTTGCTCCCCTGCGTGAAGTAGCACCAGACCGAGAAGCCGAGGCACACCACGGACAAGCCGATGATCTTCTGCCAGGGGGTCAGCCCTTCGGAACGATGCTTGACTGCCTTCGTCCAGTCGTCCGCCAGACCGACTGCCATCGACCCCAGCGATACAAGCAGCAGCGGCAGAATCGTCGTCACCCACGCGCCGGTATACGCCGCGCACAGCACAAACGATACGATGCAGCCCAGCGCAATCATCAGCCCGCCCATAATCGGCGTGCCGCGCTTTTTCAGGTGCTCCTTCGGGCCGAGTTCGTTCTCGCTCGTTTTCATTTGGTGACCGCGCAGCCATTCAATCAGCTTCGGGCCAGTCGCCAGCGCAATCGCTGCGGACAGCACCAGCGCAAGCAGTACATTTGTCAGCATAGGTAATCCTTCCTTATTATCGGGTATTCAATGCGCAGCAGCTTACTCGCCGCGCAGTTCCGTCAGCAGCTCCTGCACGACAACTTTCTCGTCGAACGGCCGCTTGACGCCCATTGTCTCCTGATACGTCTCGTGACCCTTGCCGCACAGAACGATGATGTCGCCTTCCCGCCCGATTTCCAGCGCGTGGCGGATGGCGTCCCGACGGTTCTCGATGACGACGTACTCGCCCGTCGTCTCTTTGATGCCCTCTTCGATTTCGCGCAGGATTTCCATCGGGTCTTCCGTGCGCGGATTGTCACTGGTGAGGATGCACAAATCCGCCAGTTCGCCGCCGATGCGCCCCATGATCGGGCGCTTGCCCTTGTCGCGGTCGCCGCCGCAGCCGAAGAGCGCAATCAACCGTTTCTTGGTGAACGTGCGGCAAGTGCGCAGGATGTTGCTCAGCGCATCCGGCGCATGGGCATAGTCAAGAATCACGCGGTACGGCGTGTTCGTCGGCAGCATTTCAATGCGCCCCGGCACACTGTGGATGCTTTCCAGCCCCGCGCGGACATTCTCCGGCGACACGCCCAGAATCAGCGCGCACGCCGCCGCAGACAAGGCGTTGTAGACATTGAACATGCCCGTCATGCGCAGGTTGATTTGGATGTATTCCGCGTTGCGCAGCCGCAGCTCAAAGGACACGCCGTTCTCGGTGATTTCAATGTCGCGCGCAAACAAATCCGCCTCCGCCGCAATGCCGTAGGTCATATGCGGAATCGTCACGTCGCGCAGCAGCTCCGCCGCCCGCTCGTCATCGGCGTTAATGGCGGCATTTTTCGCCATGCCGGAGGTGAAGAACGCCTTTTTGCACTGGAAGTAGTTCTCCATCGTACCGAAGTAGTCCAGATGGTCTTGGCTGAGATTGGTGTAGCAGCCGCACTCGAACGTCATGCCGTCCAGCCGGTGCATATCCAGCGCGTGCGCCGACACCTCCATGACGACCACCTGCACGCCTGCCTGCACCATCTCGTTCAGGTCGCGCATGAGGTCAATCGGATCGGGCGTGGTCTTGCTGGACGGGATGTGCTTCTCGCCGATCATGTTGCCCGTCGTGCCGACCAGCCCGCACTTGAAGCCCGCCTGTTCGCAGATAGACTTGACCATGTAGCTGGTCGTCGTCTTGCCCTTCGTGCCGGTAATGCCCACGAAGCGCATCTTCCGCTCCGGATGATTAAAGAACGCCTCGCTGATTCTCGCCATTGCCGCGCGGCCATTGCTCACCAGCACCTGCGGCACATTCACATCGTCCAGAAAGCGCTCCACCACCAGTGCCCCGCAGCCATTTTGCACCGCCTGCGGGGCATACTGATGCGCGTCAAAATGTGCGCCGGCAAAGCAGAAGAAGATGCCGTTTTCGGTCTTTTCCCGGCTGTTGGAACACAGCGCCGCAATCTCCACGGACATGTCGCCCCTGGTTTCCAGCAAGTACGGCACTTCCTTGACAAGCTGTCTCAGTTCCATCGTCAATTAGCTCCTTTATTCGTCATCCCCGGCCATCAGCAGAAAAATCGTTGTGCCGGGCTGTACATATTCTCCCGCTGCAGGGCTTTGCTCTGTGCACAGCCCCTGCCCCGTCATGGACATCGTCAGTCCCCGCTGGCGCACAAGGCGCGCGCAGTCTACATCGCCCAAGCCAGTCAGGTCAGGCACACAGACCAGCTCTTCCGGCGTCAGCTCCTCTGAACCGGCGGTGTAGAGCATCACATGCCCGCCTTTGACGAGCTTCGCGCCCGCCGGCGGCAATTGATCCAGCACGACGGTGTTCGCGCCGTCCGTCACGCTTTCCAATCCCACCTGTGACAGTTTACGCTTTGCATCGCCAATCGTCAAGCCTTTCAGCGCAGGAACTTCAATTTCTTCATCTTTTTCGTCATTTTCCGGTTCAATTCCGAGGTACGGCAGCATTTCCTGCATGATTTGCCGGGCAAAAGGCGCCGCCGTCGTGCCGCCATAGTCAATCGGCACGTCCGCCTCCTTGACAATGACAAGGATGCTAACCTGCGGATCATTTACCGGCGCGAAGCCGTAGAACGACCCGATGTGCGTGTCGCGCACGACGCGTCCATTCTTGTAAACCTGTGCCGTGCCGGTTTTGCCGCCGATGCGGTATCCAGCAATCGCCGCGTTCTTGCCGCCGCCTTCTGAGACGACACGTTCCAGCAGCAGCCGCATCGTGTCGCTCGTTTCCGGGCGAATTGGCGCCGCCATCACCGTCGGGTGAAAGCGCTCCAGCGTCTCCCCGTCCGGCGTTTGAATTTCGCTGACGATGTAGGGTTTCATCAGCTTTCCGCCGTTGATGACGGAGTTCGCCGCCATCATCATCTGAATCGGCGTGAGCGCGACGGACTGCCCGAAGCCAATGCGCGCCAAGTCCACGCGTTTGACGTTCCGCGACGTGATGAGGATGCCCGGCGACTCCCCCGGCAGGTCAATGCCCGTCTTTTTGCCCAGCCCGAACGCCGTCAGGTAGCGGTAGAACGTATCCGTCCCCATCCGCAGCGCCAGCTCGACAAACACCGGGTTGCAGCTGTTTTTCAGCCCGTCCGCCATCGTCTCCGCGCCGTGCGGCCGCCCCCAGCAGCGGATGGTGTCGCCGTCAACGGTGATTTTCGCCGAGCAGTAGAAAGAATCCTGCGGCGTTGTCACCCCGCTGTCCAGCGCGGATGCCGCCGTGAGAATTTTGAACGTGCTGCCCGGCTCGTAAACGTCGGAAATCGCGGTCAGGCGCATCAGCTCCGTCAGCGTCTCCGCGTCGTTGCGCGGCGGATCGTTCGGGTCGTAGCATGGGTTCATGCACATCGCCAGAATCGCGCCCGTTTTCACGTCGCTGACAAGGCAGATGACCGACTGCGCCTGATTGACCTCGATGCACTCGCGCATCGCCTTTTCGACCATCTCCTGAATTTCCGCGTCAATCGTCAGCACCAAACCGCACCCCTGCTGCGACGGGATGTACCAGCCTTCCGTGCCGTCCAGCTGCCGATTGCGCGCGTCCACCTGCCGCAGATAGCTGCCCTCCGTGCCGCGCAGGACATCCTCATAGCGGCTTTCCAGCCCGGACTGCCCCTCGCTGTCCACCGTCGTTAAGCCCAGCACTTGGCTGAGCAGCGCTCCATATGGGTAGTAGCGGCAGATATCCTCGTCAAAGGACAGCGCCTTCAAGCCGCTGTCCTCCGGCGCCTCTGACCGCAGCTGACGCAGGGCATCGACCGTCTCGCGGCTGACCTGCCGCTTTAAGATAATCGACCCCTTCGTCTTGTCCTGCAATCGTTTTCGTGCCGCCTCTTTGTTGATGTTCAGCACCGGCTCGATACTGTCGAGGAACCTCTCTGTGTCGCTGACAAGCCGCGGGTCAGCAGTGACGATGTACGCCGTCGCGGAGATGGCGAGCGTTCGCCCCTTGCGGTCAGTAATCGTGCCGCGCCGCGCCGTAACAATGCCAGCTTTCGTCCACTGACGAATGCCCCGCTCGGTCAGCGAGGCAGCCTCGGAGGTAGTGAGAACGGCAATGCGCGCCGCCGCCAGCAGGAACAAGCCCGTCAGCACCAGCGTCATCAGCCAGATTCGCTTGCGTACCAGCAGTTCCGGATGCATGTCCGTCCTCCTGATTCGCGTTTTTGCAGCTTATTGCTGTGGATTGCGGATTCGATTACTGCATGTGCATCAGCAGCGCCACGTCCGTGGTGGTCATGGTGTTCTGCGCACCCTCCTGCAGGCCGCAGATAGCATCCGGCACGCCGGACAGTTCCACCACCTGCACGTTCTTGCCTTCCTTCATCCCCAGCTTCTGCGCCCGCTGCAAAAGCGACTGTTCCTTCGTCGCGACGCTGATTTGCGCCTGCAGGGTATCATTCTCCTGCTGCTTCGCGTTGATGTTCGTCGTCCGGACACCAATCTGGGTGCTGACGTTCTGGATCTGCGACTGCAAGTTCAGCCAGAAAACACCCATCACGAACAGGCACACCGCCACTACCAGCAGCGCCAGCCCCGAATGCAGCCCCTGCCGCGAAACGAGAATACTGTGCTGCCGTTCCTGCTGCTGCGGCACATCCGCCCGGCGTCGTGTGCCCGTGTTCTGCCAGCAGCCTGCACCGAAGCTGACCGTCGCCCGATAGTTATCCATATACGGCTGCTCACCCTTGAAATCGATGTTGAAGTTAAAGCTATGGTCAATGATCTTCCGCATTTCGCGGAGAGCGCGTTCCTCATCGCGCGGATCTGCGAAGGGGGCGGATTTGCGCTTGCTCCACAGCCGCGCCCTGTCGTTCATCATACTGTATGCCTCCTCTGCCTGAAAAATGCCATTGTTTCAGCGGATAGAACCGTTATTCTTCCTCGTCCTCGCCGTCTTCCAGCTCGTCAATCGCTGCCCACGTCGCATTCAGGTTATCCTTGAACAGCTCGAAGTTCGCCATGTTGTTGATTGTCGCCGCCACGCGCAGATGGTCGTCGTTGCCCATAATGTCAACGTCCTTCTCTTCGCCCAGCATCATGCTGCGCAGTTTTGCCGGCAGCAGCACGCGTCCCTGCGCGTCGCACTCCTGATCCGTATAGGACATGGAGTTAAACCACTGCATGTAGTTCATCAGCTGTGCATTTTTCTTCTTGCGGTTCAGCCGCTCATAATGCTCGCACAGGCGCATAAAGACCATTTCAGGGTAAATTGCAATGGACTTGAAGTCAAATTCCGGTGCAATCACAAACCGCTCGCCCAGCTCCTGCCGGAACGCCAGCGGAATCACCAGACGGCCCTTGCCGTCCAGCGAATGATTATAGGTGCCGCGGAAACGCTTTCTCTGTTTTTCAAGAATCTGCTCATCAGAAAGGGGCACATTTGTACGCATGTTAGTGGGGGTCAGGCGTTCATTTTGCCCAACTTGGTTCTCATCCACACGCTCACCCCCACCAAATTCACAAAATAGGTCGTCAATCACACGAAATGGCACTCTTATCATACCGCCGCGATTCGGAAATTGCAAGTGTTTGCAGGCACTTTTTTCGATGAAATTTTTGCCCGTTTCCAGTTTTCTTTCATCTTTTCGTAATATTCGACAGGTGTGATGTGTCATCGTCGCCCAAAAACGGGAAACAGTCGTTCTTTTTCGAGTGATTTTGTCCGTCACTTTTGGGAGCAATTCTCCATTCAGGCATATTTTTCGCTGCAAAAGTGGTTTCTACGCCCAAAAACAAAAAAAGACGGCATAAACCGTCTTTTTGGGGATGTAACAAATATTTAAGAATTGCTTATTGTGGTCATCAGCGGCACTTCCGTCAGCCGGAAGCCCAGCGCGTCACAGGAGGTCAGCCGATAATGGATGCCTTCATGCTCACCGTTGAACCCCGCGCGGATTCCTGCCCCGTGCAGATGACCGTAGACCACCGTATGCACCCTGTGCCGCGCAAGCACCTGCGTGAACGGCGTATCCAGCACGGTCAGCAGCAGCGGCGGATAGTGGAGCATGACGACAATCGGCTTCTGCCCCTCCGCCAGTTTTTCCGCCGCGCTGATCGCCATGTCCAGCCGCAGCAGTTCACGGTTCAGGATGCGCTCATCCTCCGGCGCAAGCGGCGCGTCGCCCGTGGGGAACATCCACCCGCGCGTGCCGCAGACGACGAAATCCCCCATATCCAGCGCGTCATGCTGCAAGGCGCTCATGCCTTCCGGCAGCACCCGCCGCAGCCTCGAAATGCTGTTCCACCAGTAATCGTGATTGCCCTTGATGAGCACCTTGCGCCCCGGCAGTGCGCCAATCTTCTGCAAGTCCGGCACGGCGCGCTCCAGCTGCATAGCCCACGAGATATCGCCGGGAATCAGCACGACATCCCCGTCCTTAACACGCGCGCGCCAATCCGCCGCGATATGCGCAAAGTGATTCTCCCAGTGGTCGCCGAAAATATCCATCGGCTTTTCCTCGCCGCCGGGCAAATGCAAATCACCGATGGCAAACAGCGTCATGTGTCCTCCTTGCGCGGCGCGGACAGGTCACATATCGTCGTCCGCGTCCTCGTCGGCATCCTCGTTGGCTTCGTCTTCCTGCATTCCTTCCAAAGAAGTCATTTCGCCCGCCATCTTCGTGTATTCGCCGTCGGTTTCTTCCGGCAGCATCTGAATTTCGTCCATCGAGCCGACGTCGTCCATGTCCGTCAGGCTGCGCGGCGTCACCTGTTCGCCGTCGCCGTCACCGGAATCGTCGGACGCAGCGCCCACGCTCTCCGCCGCCTGCGCGTTCATTTCCTTCAGACAGAACAGGCAGATATCGCGTCCCGGCAGCGCGGGATTCTCGTTGCATACGCTGCACATTTCCACGTCGTCCTGCCCGCCTTCGCCCTTCATCTCGCGCATACACACCTTGCAGTACTTGTCGCCGGGCGTTGTGATGTAGTTCAGTTCACACCGCGGGCATTGAACATACTTCTTCATAAGAAGATTCCCTCCTAAAATTCAGACCGCCGGGTGTTTTTTCCGTCCGGCACATTCTGTGGTAGTTATTTCCTTGGAAAGCTGCTGGGGTTTTTCTTGCGTCTCCAAAAGTCATATGTTACAATCATGTTACGATTTCCGTCGGGAATCGTAATAACTTTCGGAGGAGCTTGCAATGAACAAGAAGTACGCGGCGTTTTTCACTGCGTCCGCCCTGCTGCTCACCAGTCTATCGGCTGCTGAGAACTTCCCGACGTCGCAGTTTGACCATGATGGATGGTATCGCCCGAACGGAACGTTCTGTCCCGCGCAGGATGCCGTCGCAACACCCCGTCCAACCGCCACACCTGCCAGTGCGCCGGTAAAAACGTCTGCACCTTCCACGGGGGATGATTATACTACACCATCGTCGCAAGTGCAAGAGGAAATTCTGCTGAATTTGCTCAATCAGGAACGAATTGCGCAGGGACTTTCGCCTTTGACGCTCGACGCGGAGCTTTCCCGCATTGCGCGCATCAAATCCGCCGACATGCGTGACAACCATTACTTTGCGCACAAGTCCCCCACCTACGGTCATGTCAGCGACATGCTGAAAACGTTCGGCTATTCCTTCTCCAGTGCGGGCGAGAACATTGCCCACCATGCCACCACGGAAAAGGCGCACGCCGCGTTCATGTCCTCGGACGGACACCGCCGCAACATTCTCTCCAGCGCTTGGCAGAAGGTCGGGCTTGGTATCGTCTACGACGCGAACGGTTACGTTTATGTGACGGAGATTTTCGTCCGCTGACCCTTTTTCGCCCCTTCCAGTCTCGGAAGGGGCATTTTGTCATGTACCAATCCTGATGGTCGGCTGCGCAACAGGGGGCAGCGGCGCTTCCGGCGTCTCCCTCGTTTCGGATGATTCCGCCGTGACGGACATCGCTTCCTTCGTCAGCGGCACGCCGTTTGTCACCTGCACCGGCCGATGGCAGCGGATGCCGCGGTTCATACCCTCCACGCCGGGAAGCGACACGCCCCGTGCGTGCAGGATGGCGCGTCCGGCGGCGCTTCGGCGCGGATTCGGCGCATTGAGCGGGGCATCCAGCGACATTTGCACGGCATTTTCCACCGCGCGCGCCACTTCCGGCGTTACGGGCAGGTAGACCAGCTCAGCGCGGGGAAAAATCAGGTTGCGCGGCACATCAGCGTGGGCATTGGGTTTCTTTTTCATTGCTGCACTCCTCCATCCAGCCGGATTCTCCGGGCAGTTCCCATCGTATGCGGCGGATGAAAGATGCGTGTCAGGCTTCCGGCGCTTCTTCTTCCGGCGCGAGTACTTTTTCCAGAAGCGTCAGCAGCTGGTCGCGCCCCGTGCCGTCTTCGGACGACCAGCAGATAATCTCCCACGGCTGCACAAGCAAGGCGCGGCAGATAGGCGCAAGCTGCTTCTGGCGCGCGCCGCGGCTGATCTTATCCGCCTTGGTGGCAATCACGGTGAACGGGATGCCCATCTGGCGGAGGAAGAGGTTCATCTGCTTATCGTCCTCGGTCGGCTCGTGGCGGATATCCACAAGGCACAGGACGTGGCGCAGTTCATCGGACTGCTCGAAGTAATCCTGCATCATTTTGCCCCAGCGGAGTTTCTCCTGCTTATCAACCTTGGCGAAGCCGTAGCCGGGCAGATCAATCAAATGAAAGCTGTCGTTGAGCAGGAAGGCGTTGATGAGCCGGGTTTTTCCGGGCGTTTGGGACGTGCGCGCGAGGGAGCGGCGGTTGCAGAGCTTATTGATGAGGCTGCTTTTGCCGACGTTGGATTTTCCAGCAACGGCAATCTGCGGCAGTCCGACGCCCTCGAATTTCCCGTACTGCGCCATAGAGGTAATAAATTCTGCTTTTTTGATTTCCAATTTCGTATCTCCTTTGGGTTTTGGGGATTTACTCGCGGGTATTGCGGATGGTTGCGTTATATGCGGCTGGTTTGGGGAATTGCTTGGGTGGGTATTGCGGCTTTGTGGTCGCGCCCATTTGGCGCGACACTGCACAGTTGGTGAAAAGAGCGGC
>ERZ773216.135-NODE-135-length-98402-cov-4.748421_pt1 | contig 98402 bp, 117 predicted proteins | sample MGYA00511259_ERZ773216 | MGnify/ENA primary metagenome ERZ773216 (study PRJEB29015, sample SAMEA2737764) | human gut metagenome | biome: human gut; feature: human-associated habitat; material: faeces | place: China | collected 2012 ... | reverse complement strand
ACTTCCATATCAGGGGAACAGACTTATTATGAAGCAACCGCAATGGTTCAACAGGGGGACAAAGAACTATTACCTGATTGACACCAAGTCAATTATATCATAGGTTTACCAAACCGATTGATATTTTGAATATAAAAATATATCTATAAAGATATTATACGAGGGGGAAGAGTTATGAAAAAATTGCTTTGTATTATAGGTATCATATTTGCGACAATGATGTCAACAACGGCATTTGCCGAAATGTTTTCTTTTCAGAGCGTTTTGGGAGTGAATGATATATCCGATATTCAAAGCGCGGTTATAGTGGGAGATAACGGAAAATGTGCGGATATTGAACAGGAAGATTTACAACAGTGGCTTAATGTGTATTGGAATTTTCAGGGCTATGAGCCTGTGATTTTACCGCAGTCGAATAACGGCTATTATTATATTAAGCTATGGAACAAGGATAAAACAAAATCTTATGTTGTGAATGCAAATTCGGGTATATTAGTAGGAAGATACGGTGAACCGAGCAAATCTCACGGAGAGGTTAAGGAAAATTATTTGTGGTATTTTCCGTATATAGGAAATGCAAGAAATGCGTTATATACGGAAAATTCAATATTGCAAACCAAATATTTATATGAAGGATATAACTTGCGTGATGTTACATCTGATGATGTGGCGGTTGTGCCTGAAGACAATATATTTTCATCAGACGGTGCGAGCGATTGGGCGAAAGAAGAAATGCAAAAGGCAGCGGCTTGTAATTTACTGCCGATAGATTTTACAAATGAATATACAAGAAGTATAACAAGAAAAGAATTTTGTGATTTGATTTATCGTCTTACCGCAACGGAATTTAATCCGATTGCCGACTCAAGAAAAGGTCAACAGGACGCAATAAAGCAGGTTATCGCAGAAAGACAGCTTGAAGATAAAATCAGCGAAGTTTCATATTCCGATTGTGATGATGAAAAAATTAAATTTTTGTCGGGTGCAGGGATAATTTACGGTATGGACGACGGAACTTTTGCACCCGATGATAATATTACCCGTGAACAGGCGGCGACTATTCTTTACAGAACGGCTGGATTTTTGGGAAACAAGACGATTGTCGAGCCGAATGGTACGACATTTGATGATGGAAAATTAATTTCTGATTGGGCGAGAGAGTCTGTTTCGATTATGAATTCAATGAAGATTATGGAAGGAGTTTCTGATACTGAATTTGCTCCGAAAGGCAACTACACCGTTGAACAGGCTATTGCAACAATGGTAAGACTTTATAATTGTTATTAAAAACGGTGTTGCAAAAATGAAAGAATTGTTGTAAAATACATTAATAACTATGTAATTTGGGAGAGGGTTTAATTGGATATACATGAGGCATTGCAAACCGCCGGACAGTATATTTATATAGGTTTTCGTGCATTGCTTGAGGGGCTGCAAAAGCTGTTCGGAATGTTGGCAGATTGGTTTCAAAGTCTGCCATGGCCGAATGCGATAAAGCTTTTCAGCAATGATACGGCTAATAAATATTTGTTTTTCGGTATTGCAATATACTTGCTTTTGATGAATATATGGGCATTCGCACTGTTCGGTGCGGATAAATCAAATGCAAAGAGAAAACAGAGAAGAATAAAAGAAAGTAAATTGATGAAAGTATGCTTTTTCGGCGGTGCGACAGGCGGTATTATCGGTATGAATGTGTTCCGTCACAAGACGCTGAAAAAGAAATTTTCGGTCGGTATACCGATTTTGTTCGTATTACAGCTTATTTTAAACAGTTTCATACTCGGATTTTTGGGATTTTGGACGTTTTTCTAAAAGGACTGGAATTTTCAAAGAAAGTGTGATATAATAAAATAAGAATTTGTCGGAAAGGAAGATACGGCAGTGGAATTGAAAGATATTTTATCGACAGACGATAAATTGAGAATTATACAGGAACTTGTACCGGGTAAACAAATTACCCTTGCACACGTTATTGCAAGTCCTGACCCTATTTTATATACGAAACTTGGACTTAATCCCGAAATTGACTTCGGAAGAAGTGCAATCGGAATACTTACAATGAGTCCTGCGGAAACGGCTATTATAGCGGCAGACTTGGCTACAAAAACATCAAATGTTGATTTAAGCTTTGTTGACCGTTTCAGCGGTACGCTTATAATTACGGGTATGGTTGCGGACGTTGAAACGTCACTTCGTGCAATTATGGACTATGCCGAAAGAACTCTTAAATTTACTGTTTGCGAGATAACAAAAACATGAAAAAGATAATACTTATCGGTAGAAGTGAGTGCGGTAAAACCACGCTTACACAGGCACTTAAAGGCGAAAAAATACATTACCATAAGACGCAGTATGTCAACAGATTTGATGTCATAATCGATACGCCTGGTGAGTACATACAAACCAAAAACTTGGGAAATGCGATTGCAATGTATACGTTTGAGGCGGATGTTGTGGGACTTTTGATGAGTTCGAGAGAGCCGTACTCATTGTATCCGCCATGCGTAACACCGCTTTGTAACAGACCTGTTATCGGAATAGTTACACAGATAAACAGTGACGGTGCCGATCCCGACAGAGCGGAAAGCTGGTTAAGACTTGCCGGTTGCGAAACGATTTTCAGAGTTGATTCAAAAACGGGTGAGGGCGTTTGGAAAATAATTGATTATTTGCGTGAGGACGGCGATGTATTGCCGTGGGACGAAGAAGAAAAAACAAGCAGATAGACGAAAATGTCTATCTGTTTTTTCTTGCACAAAATTTTGCAATTTGCATATGATATAGCATAATATCGAATGGGAGGCAGAGGATATGTGCGGAATATGCGGATTTATAAATTTTAAGACAAACCTTGTCAGGAACGAACGAGAAAATCTTGCTGTTGCTCACCGTATGGCAGAAAAACTGCGTCACAGAGGTCCGGACTCTTGGGGAGAATGGGTTGGCGAACACGCAGTGTTTGCTCATAGCCGTTTGGCGGTTATAGACGTTGAAAACGGACTTCAGCCGATGAAACGTACAGTCGAGGGACACGAATTTGTGATTACATATAACGGTGAACTTTATAACACGAACGACATAAGAAACGATTTGAAATCTCACGGATACGAATTTACCACTGCATCGGATACGGAGGTGCTATTGTATGCCTACATACATTACGGCGAAAAATGTGCCGAAATGCTGAACGGCATATATGCGTTTGTTATCTGGGATTCTATGCGACAAAGAATTTTTGCTTGTCGTGACAGATTCGGCGTAAAACCGTTTTTCTATACACAGAAAAATGATGTGACGGTGTTTGCGTCCGAACTGAAATCACTGTTTGAATATCCGGACGTATCGGCAGTGCTTGATAAAACGGGACTTTGTGAACTGTTTGCGCTAAGTCCCGCAAGAACACAGGGTGTCGGTGTGTTCAAAGATGTAAGAGAACTTCGACCGGCAAGATATATGATAATCAACCGTCACGGAATGACAATAAAGAAATATTGGTCGCTTGTGAGCGGTGAGCATAAAGACAGTTACGAGGAAACGATAGAAAAGGTGCGTTCGCTTGTGTATGATTCGGTGAAAAGACAGCTTATTTCAGATGTGCCTATTGCAACATTTCTGTCGGGCGGACTTGATTCGAGTATTATAACCGCAATCGGTGCTATGGAAATGAAGAAAAAAGGCGAAAGACTTTCAACGTATTCGTTTGATTACGAGGATAATAATAAGTATTTCAAAGCGTCGCATTTTCAGCCGGACAGTGATACGAAGTGGGTGCCGAGAATGGTGGAGGCATTTAATACAAACCATACATATCTTGTTTGCCCGAATAACGTGCTTACGGAGCTTTTGGAGGAGGCACTTTTGGCGAAGGATTTGCCGGGTATGGCAGACGTAGACGCGTCACTGCTGTATTTCTGTCGTGAGGTGAAGAAAAATCATACAGTTGTGCTTTCCGGCGAATGTTCGGACGAAATATTCGGCGGTTATCCATGGTTTAGGGAGAAGAAAGCGTTTGAAACACACGGTTTCCCATGGTGCTATGATTTGTCGATAAGAAATAATATTTTGCTTGACAGTGTTCGTAAAACTTTGGATATAGACAATTATTCGCGTATGCGATATGAAGAAAGTATTGCGGAAGTGCCGACTTTTGACGGAGATAATGATGAGGAAAAACGCAGACGTGAAATTTCGTATCTGAATATAAATTGGTTTATGACGAATTTGCTTGACAGAAAGGACAGAATGAGTATGGCAAGCGGACTGGAAGTGCGTGTGCCGTTCTGCGACCACAGACTTGTCGAGTACGTTTGGAATATACCTTGGGAAATGAAAAATCGTGACAATGTTTCTAAAAATGTATTGCGTGAAGCGGCAAAGGGAATCTTGCCTGAAGATGTACGTCTAAGACGTAAAAGTCCGTATCCGAAAACGCATAATCCGCATTATGAGGAGGCGGTTAAGACGTTGCTTGACGGTATTATATCCGATCCGAACGCACCTATTTTGGCGCTTTGCGATAAAACAAAATTAACGTCACTTTTGGACGGCGGTTCGTCGGATTACGGTAAGCCGTTTTTCGGTCAGCTTATGGCAGGACCGCAGTTTATAGGATATATTGTGCAGATGAATTATTTGCTTAGAGATTATAAAGTGAGAATACTGTAAAAACAAAGAGCAGACTGTTTTGTCTGCTCTTTGTTTTTATTCCTCTTTTTCTTCTTTTTCAACAAGCTCCATACGATTGATAGATACCTCGTATGCGGTTTTGGTGATTGTTTCTTCTTCGCTGATACGTTTTTGATATGTTCGTGACTGAATACGTCCCCATATTTTTACATTATCGCCGACGTGAAGATTTTTTGCAAAGCGAGCATTGCGTCCCCATGCAATAATCGGTATGTAGTCGGATTTGTTGTAACTTCTGTTTACCGCAAGCAGAATATCCGTAATTTCACGACCGAACGGAGTTGTGCGGTAAACGGGTTCTTTACAGATAAATCCGTTTAGGAAAAGTGTGTTTGGATTTTTGCTTTCTTCTTCGTCAAAGTGGCAGATGTCTTTTGCAAACACCGTAAGAACAAGACGATTGTCACCGTTTTCGTAACTGTTATAGGAACGGAATTGACCTGTCACCTCAATCATATCGCCGATACAGTATTCACCGTCCATTATAAGTCTTTCAGATACCATAACTCTGACATTATCAGATGCACCGCTTAAACGAGGTACTTTAACGGTAAATGTATAGAATTTTTCGGCGTAAATTTCGTGGTTGAATACAAATTCGTCCTCAATAGTTCCTATGATTATTGCCTGATTGTTTGATAAGTTGTTATCCATGTGTAGAAAACCTCCTCTGCTGTAATTAAATGCTCTTTATCATCAAGTTATATTTATTCGGATATGTCCGCTTTTATGCTTATTAATTTATTATGCTACATATTTTCTTATATTATACAAGTTTGACCTTGACAAAAATACATTAAAATGCGATAATAATTAAATGGAGTATTTTTTCTTCTGAGTATAAATTGAAAGGGTGTGAGTATTTTTGATTATTAAAATAACGGCTTTTATTATCGGTCTTATAGCGATAGTTCTTACTTTCAAAGCTGAACTGATACTTGAAAAAGTTTTCAAAAAAGAGCCGACCCAAGGGTTGGTCCTGCGAGTCAAATACATTGCACTTGCTTTAGCGGTAATTGCCTTTATGGCGGTATTTATATTAGGAAGATAAAATTAAAAGGAGTTAGTATAAATGGAAGATGCAAAGAATATAGCAAAAAATTATAATCCGGCTGAATTTGAGGATAAGCTGTATAATGAGTGGGTAGAAAAGGGATATTTCCACGCAGAAGTGGATAAAAACAAGAAACCTTTTACAATCGTTATCCCACCTCCAAATGTAACAGGTCAACTTCATATGGGACACGCACTTGACGAAACACTTCAGGATATTCTTATCAGATACAAGAGAATGCAAGGTTACAGTGCGTTATGGATTCCGGGTACAGACCACGCCGGTATAGCAACACAAATTAAGGTTGAAGAAAATCTTCGCGTAAACGAAGGACTTACCCGTTACGATTTGGGACGTGAAAAGTTCCTTGAAAGAGTATGGGATTGGAAAAAGCAGTACGGCGGAAGAATTATAAATCAGTTGAAGAAAATCGGTTCTTCATGTGACTGGGACAGAGAACGTTTTACTATGGACGAGGGCTGCAGTAAGGCGGTTAAAGAAGTATTCGTAAATCTATATAATAAGGGACTTATTTATCAAGGCTCAAGAATTATAAACTGGTGTCCGCATTGTATAACGGCTCTTTCTGATGCAGAAGTTGAACACGCCGAGCAGGCAGGTCACTTCTGGCACATCAAGTATCCTATAAAGGATAGTGACGATTACGTTATAATCGCAACAACACGTCCGGAAACATTGTTTGGAGATACAGCAGTTGCAGTTAATCCGGAGGACGAAAGATATAAGGATTTAGTAGGTAAAATGCTTGTTCTTCCGCTTGTCGGACGTGAAATTCCTGTTATTGCGGACGAATATGTTGATAAAGAATTTGGTACAGGTTGTGTTAAAATCACTCCTGCACACGACCCTAACGACTTTGAAGTCGGTCAACGTCACAACCTTGCACAAATTAAGGTTATGAATGATGACGCAACGATGAATTCATATGCCGGCAAGTATGAGGGTATGGACAGATATGAGTGTCGTAAGGCAATGATTAAGGACCTTGAGGACGAAGGACTTCTTGTAAAGGTTGAGGATCACAGCCATAACGTAGGTCAGTGTTACCGTTGCGGTACAACTGTTGAGCCTATCGTTTCAAAGCAGTGGTTTGTAAAAATGAAGCCTCTTGCACAGCCTGCTATTGACGCAGTTAAGAACGGCGATACACAGTTTGTTCCCGAACATTTTGAAAAGGTGTATTTCCACTGGCTTGAAAATATTCGTGATTGGTGTATTTCACGTCAGCTTTGGTGGGGACACAGAATACCTGCTTTCTATTGTGACGATTGCGGCGAAATTGTTGTTACAAAAGAGGACAGCGCAGTTTGCCCTAAGTGCGGCAAGGAAATGCGTCAAGACCCCGATACTCTTGATACTTGGTTCTCATCGGCATTATGGCCGTTCTCAACACTTGGCTGGCCTGATAAGACAGAAGAACTTGATTACTTCTATCCGACAAGCGTGCTTGTAACAGGTTACGATATAATTCCGTTCTGGGTAATGAGAATGATGTTCTCGGCACTTGAACATACGGGAGAAGTTCCGTTTAAGCATGTGTTTATTCACGGTCTTGTTCGTGACAGCCAGGGCAGAAAAATGAGTAAGTCGCTTGGTAACGGTATCGATCCACTTGAAATTGTTGACCAATACGGTGCGGATGCGTTGCGTTTCACTCTTGCAACAGGTAATGCACCGGGTAACGATATGCGTTTCTATATTGAACGTGTTGAGGCGAGCCGTAACTTTGCAAATAAGATTTGGAATGCGTCAAGATTTACTCTTATGAACCTTGATGTAACAGAAAATAAATTGCCTGATTTGAATGATTTACAGCTTGAGGATAAATGGATACTTTCAAAGTATAATGACGTTGTTAAGTCGGTTACTGAAAATCTTGATAAGTTTGAACTTGGTATCGCGCTTTCAAACTTGTACGATTTCATTTGGGAGAACTTCTGTGACTGGTATATCGAGCTTGTAAAGCCTAGATTGTTCGATAAGGAAAATCCGACAGGTAAGACGGCTCAGTATGTATTGACATATGTACTTTCAAATACAATGAAGTTGCTTCACCCGTTTATGCCGTTTATTACGGAAGAAATTTGGCAGCACCTACCTCATGAGGGCGAAAGCATTATGATAAGTGAGTGGCCTGAATATGACGAAAAACTTAACTTCCCTAAGGACGTTGAGAGTATAGAACTTATTATGCAGTCAATCAGTGCTATCAGAAACAGAAGAGCTGAAATGAATGTTCCGCCGTCAAAGAAAGCAAAGGTTATTATCGTAACAGATAAAACTGATGTGTTTGAGCAGGGTACAGTATTCTTTGAAAAACTTGCGTCTGCAAGTGAGGCAGTTGTTCAGACGGATAAGAGCGGTATCAGCGATAACGCCGTAAACGTGGTTGTTCCGTCAGCGGAAGTATTTTTGCCGCTTGATGAACTTGTTGATAAGACAAAGGAACTTGAAAGACTTAATGCGGAAAAGAAAAAGCTTGAGGGCGAAATTAAACGTGTAGAAGGCAAACTTAATAATGCCGGTTTCGTTTCAAAAGCACCTCAAAAGGTCGTTGACGAAGAAAAAGCTAAGGGCGAAAAGTATAAAGAAATGCTTGAAAAAGTCCTTGAAAATATTAAGTCAATGGAAAATATGTGATTCTAAAAGCAAGCCGATTTTTCGGCTTGCTTTTTGTATCTTTGTGAAATAACGGATAAATTGGGGAAAGTGTGAAAAAAGAGCTTATTCATTTTTGAATAAGCTCTTTAAAATTACATTGTATTTGGCAGTCAACAAGCCTGTTTATTCTATTGTCAAATGACGTGGCAGACCGTCAACCATAAACGGTGTAAGTTCACCGATAATAAGCGGACGTGCGTAGTCTATAAATTCTTGTGAAACATAGGTGCCGTTTTGGGTAATCCATTCCTTAGGCACAGTCTTTTCTACATTTGCAATATCGCCGATGTCGTGAGTTTCGGTAAACACTTTATACGGCTCGTTTGATATACGTTTAAATATAACCATTTTACCCGTTTCGCCTGCAAGCGCCGCCGCAACGGCTGTTGCACCTGCGTCGTATGCCTCTGTTATATCGCGTCTTGAAACGATATGTGACGCACATCTTTGAAGTGTTGAGAACACGATACCTCTTGACTTCATACCGGTATCTTTACCAACCATATCCGAAAGGAAAAGCGCGGTTTCACCAAGCATTTTGTGACCGAATACGTCAAGTTTCATATCGTCCTTTTGTGTTTCACAGATATATTGACCGTCGGCGTTTCGTACACCCTCCGACAGTGCGATAATAGCAGACGACTTATGCTTTTTAACCTCTAAAATATCGCTTACAAATTTATCGTAGCTGAAAGGTGTTTCGGGAAGATAAATAAGGTCGGGACCTGTACAATCCTCCGTTCTTGCAAGTGCAGACGAGGCTGTAAGCCAACCGGCGTTTCTGCCCATGATTTCAACTATTGTGATTGAGTCGGTTGTGTAAGTGTCGGTGTCAAGGATGATTTCTTTCATTGCGGATGCAACGTATTTTGCCGCACTTCCGTAACCCGGTGTATGGTCGGTTTTGTCAAGGTCGTTGTCGATTGTTTTCGGCACGCCCATAAATGTAATATCGCTGTTTATCTTGTTTGCGTATTCGGCAAGCTTTTTTATCGTATCCATAGAATCGTTGCCGCCGATATAGAAGAAGTGCTTAATATCAAGCTTTTTAAGTATTGAAAAAAGTTTTTCGTATACGGCACTGTCTTTTTCATAATGCGGCAACTTATAACGGCAAGTGCCGAGAAATGATGAAGGAGTGCGTTTTAAAATTTCAATATCAAGGTCGTTTTTGATACAGTCGTTAAGCTCGACATATCTCTCCTGCAAAAGTCCCTCAAGACCGTTTCGCATACCGTAAATCTTACCGCAGCCGGCACGCTTAGCGCCTTGAAAAACTCCGACAAGACTTGAATTGATTACAGATGTCGGTCCGCCCGATTGTCCTACAATTACATTACCGTTCATAATTATTTAGCCTTTCTGTGAGAAAATATATTTTAAAAATTACGCTAACATTATAACATTTTATCCGAATTTGGGCAATAGTAAAATGATAATATTTGAGATATGATGTTTTTATGTAAAAAGAAAGTTACAATAAACGATAATTTTGTATATTTTTTTATTGATACAATGAAATTAATATGATATAATGAAGATAATGAGCGGATTTTGCCGCATAAATCGAAAGGAGTAATAGTATGAAATATTCAGCAGAAGTAGAACATATGTGTCCTTTGACAAAAGGAGCATATCATGGTCCTGCTCCAATCCCTCAAGAGGGTAAATGGACACAGGCAAAGGAAATTAAAGATATTTCCGGTCTTACACACGGTGTTGGTTGGTGTGCACCTCAACAGGGTACTTGTAAACTTACACTAAACGTAAAAGAAGGTATTATCCAAGAGGCATTGGTAGAAACAGTCGGATGTTCGGGTATGACACACTCAGCTGCTATGGCATCAGAAATTCTTGTAGGCAAGACAATTCTTGAGGCTCTTAATACAGACCTTGTCTGTGATGCTATCAATACAGCTATGAGAGAGCTTTTCTTACAGATTGTTTATGGTCGTACACAAACAGCTTTTTCAGAGGACGGTCTTCCAATCGGTGCTGGTCTTGAGGACCTTGGTAAAGGACTTAGATCACAGGTTGGTACAACTTATGCAACACTTGAAAAGGGCCCAAGATACCTTGAACTTGCAGAAGGTTACATAACAAAGATTGCAGTTGACGATAACAACGAAATCATCGGTTATAAGTTTGTTCATCTTGGTAAGATGATGGAAATGATAGCTAAGGGTATGGACGCTAACGAAGCTTTGGAAAAGGCAAGCGGACAATATGGAAGAGTTGACGATGCTGCAAAACTTCTTGACCCAAGACACGAATAATCTGAAAAGGGAGGTAAATATATAATGGCTTTATTTGAGAGTTATGAAAGAAGAATAGATCAAATCAATGCTGAGCTTAAAAAGCATGGCATTTCATCAATAGAAGAAGCAAAGAAAGTCTGTGATGACGCCGGTGTTGACGCATACAACATCACAAAGAGCATTCAGCCAATCTGCTTTGAAAACGCTTGTTGGGCTTACACAGTAGGTGCGGCTATCGCAATTAAAGACGGTGTTAAGACAGCTGCAGAGGCTGCTGAGAAAATCGGTCTTGGCTTGCAGTCATTCTGTATTCCTGGTTCTGTTGCCGATGACAGAAAGGTTGGTATCGGACACGGTAATCTTGGCGCAATGCTACTAAGAGAAGAAACAAAATGTTTCGCATTCCTTGCAGGTCACGAATCATTCGCAGCTGCTGAGGGTGCTATCGGTCTTGCAAGAAGTGCAAACAAGGCTCGTAAGGAAGATCTAAGAGTTATCCTTAACGGTCTTGGTAAGGACGCCGCTCAAATCATATCAAGAATTAACGGCTTTACTTATGTACAGACTAAGTTTGATTACTATACAGGTAAGCTTGAAATTGTTAAAGAAACAGCTTACTCAAAGGGCGAAAGAGCAAATGTTCGTTGCTACGGCGCAGACGATGTTCGTGAAGGTGTTGCTATAATGCACCACGAGGGCGTTGACGTTTCTATCACAGGTAACTCAACTAACCCAACAAGATTCCAACACCCTGTTGCAGGTACATATAAGAAAGAATGTATCGAACAAGGTAAGAAGTATTTCTCAGTTGCATCAGGCGGTGGTACAGGTCGTACACTTCACCCTGATAATATGGCTGCAGGTCCTGCTTCATACGGTATGACAGATACAATGGGTCGTATGCACTCAGACGCTCAATTCGCAGGTTCATCTTCAGTTCCTGCTCACGTTGAAATGATGGGTCTTATCGGTATGGGTAACAACCCTATGGTTGGCGCAACAGTTGCTGTTGCCGTTGCCGTAGAGGAAGCTGCAAAGGCCGGTAAGTTCTAATAAACATAGCAAACATGCGTGTTTAAGGAGTGGTAAAAAGTTGAAAAAAGTGGAGTAATGTACGCAATTCCTACATTACTCCTACACTACTCCTATACTTAAATTCCTACACAACTAAAACTGTAAATCAGTTAATCTTTTCTATTTCTGTTTTTAACCAGGATGCTTCTCTTTTTGTATAGACTTTTTCTGTCAAATCATTGATTTTGTGTCCAACAATATATTTTATAGCAAATTGGTCTACGTTATATTTTTTTGCTGTTGTAACAAAATATACTCTACCGTCATGTGGTTTGTGTTCGGGGTTTAAATTTAAACATTCTATAATTTTTTTGAAACGGCTTCTATATTTGTCATATGTAAGGTTGACACTATTTTTTGATTCAGGGCAGTTAAAAAGATATTTACTATGCAGTCTAACTGCTTCGTCATATCTAAATTTAACAAGCTCTTTTATTTTTGAATGTATCGGAACAATTCTTTCTGTTCCGGCTTCGGTTTTCATTCCACCAATAAAAGTATTGTTTTTAAAGTCTATATTTTTTAGTTCAATTAAACCAAGTTCTTGCGGTCGCCATCCAGAATAGCATTGTATTAACAAAATATCGACATATGGAACTTTATAAAGATTATCCCACAATATTGATATTTCTTCGTCCGAAAATGTTATATGACTGTCGGAGTTTTCTTCACATTCTTTTAAAACATCGGATGAAGTATTAAAAGTTCGAGCATAATTTCTATCTACTATTTCGTATTCTAATGCATAGTCTAGCATCAGGTTAAATAGCGATTTTATTCGGGATTGCATATTCGCAGAAGGCAGTCGTTTTTCACCTTTTATTATAGCTACACCATCGTCCATACATCCTTTGATGTGTCGAGCCCTAATATCCTTGGCTCTCATATTGTATATCGATGAACAATAAGACCATGCGGAAGTGATCGTACGAATACTCGATGCTGATTTTAATGTTTTAAAGTATTCACTTGTCCATTTTTCGTATAGTTCTGAGACTGTGATAGCTACATCAAGGTCGTATGGATTCTTATTATATTCTATTAACGCCTCGTATGCGGCGTTATAAGTAGGAAAATATGATTGCGGTTTGAGTGGTTTGCAAATACTTCTTCCTGTTTCTGTTTTACCAACAGTAATCATTGCACGAAATGGATTACGTAACTTTCTATTCTTAATTTCACTTATTTGACCAAAACCGTTTGGCAATCTTCTTCTTTTATTATTTTTTTCTTTCATTTTTTTTGGTAATTTCTCTGGCTTTAAAGGAAAGCCACAATGAGGGCAATATATTGCTTTGTCGCTAACATTTAAAGCACATTCGGGACATGGCATTAACATGTTTTTTCTCTCCTGTCATAGTTTTTAGCAAAAATTATACATCAAAGTGTAGGAATTGTCAACTCCTACATCTAAAAATACATTTTTAAAAGTCTATTTTTTTCGTTGATCCAACGATTCATAGTCATCTCGCAAGGATAGTCTTCGTATCCTAGAGTTTCAGGAGTAATCAGACCTTCAATTACACCAATGATTATTTCAGACTCATATTCTTTATATGGTATTATTGAACTTGGGAGCTCTCTATGTAACGATTTACACGAACTGCAACGAAGTCTACGAATTACAATCTTTTTAGTTTTCCCTCTTTTTGTTTTCACTGTTCTTTTTACACTGTCGTAATATTTCAACTTATTTTTACAAATAGGACAATATTTTTCATTTATTTTAATCATGACGTAACATATTTTAACACTAATACGCGAAATTTACAAGGCGTATTATGAAGAGAAAGACATTAGCTCAGTTGGTAGAGCGGCAGATATATCTATCTGAGGGTCGCAAGTTCGATTCTTGCATGCCATTCTCTTTTTATAAAACCAACATCGTAATTTATATTTAAGAAAGGAGTTTTTTTGATTACAGAAAAAAGTGGATATTTCCACTCGATGTGTTTTTACAAGAAGTCATTTTTAAGCTAGAATAGCAGTTGAAAGGAGACGAACGCAGATGCAAGAACAAAACGTTAACGAAAAAGAACCAATGAATGACATTAAATTTGCTGATGGATCGGTACCGGTTGCAGTAGCGGCAAGAGTATACGGAAAAGAGGCACATTGGGTTCGAGCAGGAATTATAGTTGGGTGGTTGCCAATAGGAACAGCAACCAGAAAAGGTCAGGTTGTAAAAACTATAAAAGAAATGGATTCAAGATATGGTAGAATTAACTATTATATTTCGCCTAAGAAGTTATACGAAGACACTGGCTACATTTGGAAGGGAGAAAAAAGATAAGATGAGCACGACTATACGACCAAAAATTTCTGAAAAGAACAAATACTACATTGATAAACATCGCTATTACGAATTAAAACATTTTTGCTTACAGTACCCATTGTGGGAAAAACAATATAACGAGTTATCAGATTTTACTAAGATTTCTGATTTAAAGAAAAACAGTCAAACAAATAAAATAACGGACTATACAGCTGAAACTGTGGAAAAAAGATTATACTATCGCGAAAGAATGGATATGGTTAATAAGGCGGCAAATGATGCAGATATCGAGTTGGCAAGTTATATATTTAAAGCTGTTACACAAGGATTATCATATGAAGCTCTTCGATTACAAATGAATATGCCTTGTTCAAGGGATATATATTATGATAGATATAGACGATTCTTCTATTTGTTAAGTAAGTATAGAAGATAAACCTACGCATATTTATCATACCCTATTATGATAGGAGGAGATAAATATGAACAATACACTTAGCAAACTTATGAATAAGTTCATAATCAAAATTCATCATTTTATTGTATTTGAAGATGATGTACTAAAAACCATAGAGGTTATTAACAAAAATCGGAATTGCGTCAAAACATTATTATACGGACGTATTAGGATTTGGTCAGATGGTCGTATATGGCATATAGTATTTAAAGCTTCTAATACCGAATGGTGCTCATTGATAAACGAACTGAAAGTTATTCGAGTTTGGGATATTTCGTGTATTCCTAAAACTATGAACGGTAGTATTTATTCAACAGATTAAAGGATTGAGTCCCAACAAGGGCTCTTTCTTTTTTGTTTATTTTCAGCACGCAGGTTACAATAATATATGTTATTTTATTATTGTGGTAAAGGATAGATAAGAACCGCATAAAAAACAGTTTCTTTTATGGAACTATGAAAAATTATATTTTTGAAAGGAGAGCTAAAATGAAAAAAAACATTAAAGATTTGTTAGATGAGGAAATTATAGCACAAATTGAAAGTCTAAAAACGCTAGATGACGGATCGAAAGAAAAGCAGTTAGCAATAGATGATTTAAACACGTTGTACCGTTTAAAAATCGATGAGACTAGAATGGGGCTGGAATTTGAAGAAAAGAGAGAACGACGCGAGATGGAAAATACTCTGCAGTCTGATGAGTTAATAATAAAAGAAAAACAATTAGATGCGGAAAACGATGCTCGTAGTTGCGAGGAACAATTCAAAGCAGAACAGGTTAAAGAACAGGTTAAAGATCGATATTTCAAAGCGGGAATAGCGGCGGCAGAAATCATAATACCGATTGTGTTTTATAGTGTCTGGCTAAAGAAAGGTTTTAAGTTTGAGGAAAAAGGTATATTTACATCGACAACATTTAGAAGTTTATGGAGTAAATTTAAGCCGAGGAAGTAATTGATAAGTTATAGTTCCGGAGTAAAAGATCAACATGGTCTTTTACTTTTATCCTTGGAGGCATAAAATGCGTTATCATTACGAAAAGCCACCTATTTACTTATCTATGTATGGAAAACTTTATATTTGTAATCATCCGGTTTACGACAGTTGTACGTTATATAAAATTGACGAAAAAGGTTTAGCTGTAATACAGCAGAGATATGATGTTGAAACAAAAAGTACATGGTGGAGCGAAGTCGATCCGTGGCTTACTGATGAAATATATTTACATCCTTATTTTAAAGGCTATTTTGAACAACGATCAAAAAAGTGTTCTGACGACGGATTATATCCAACGGTTACAGTTCGGCAAATAATGTGGGCTCTGAAAATGAAGCCTTTATCACGAGAGAGATGGGAAACGGTATTCGATAGACGTTATATTTAAAACACGCGAAAAAAACAATACGTATTATGGAAACAATAGACCACGAGTTTATATTTTGAAAGGAGAATTATTATGTTAGAAACAACAAAAAAATTATTCCGGGAGATTGGAGAGGTAGGATTTTTAGTGTGTAAGCTAATTGAGGAGAGACCAAACGATCCTTTAGTAGCTATGATCGCTTCAAAAACCGCCGAACTATCTACAACAGGAATGGCATGTGTGGATAAACAAAGGGAATTCACAGACAGACTTGAAAAATTACTCAATTCTGTTGTTCCCAATGAACAATAAGAAAACAGAGTCCTAACAAGGGCTCTTTTCTTTTATTTTTTCTGATGGGAGGAGATGAATAGAATGAATAAATTATTAAGTAAAACAGGATGTTTCATTAAGAAAAACGTAGCTACCATTCTTACTGGTATAGGTACGGCAGGTGTAGTTATTACTGCTGTTAGTGCAATTAAAGCGACACCTAAAGCTTTATATTCTATAGAAGAGGCAGAAAAAGAAAAAGGTGATAAATTATCGAATAAAGAAAAAATCATAACTACGACTCATATATATCTACCTACTATAATTATAGGTGTTTCAACTATAGCTTGTATATTAGGTGCTAATATTCTTAATAAAAAGCAACAAGCATCTCTCATAAGCGCTTATGCATTATTACAAAAATCATATACAGAGTATAGAGATAAAGTTAATGAAATGTATGGAGATGATGCTGCTGTAGATAAAGAAATGGCTAAAGATATTTATCGTGATACAAAACCTGAGGTGTCTTCAGAAGAAAAAAGTTTATTTTATGATATGTTTTCAAAAAGATATTTTGAATCGAATAAAGTAGATGTGATATCTGCAGAGTATCATTTTAATAGAAATTTTACTTTACGCGGATATGCTACGTTAAATGAATTATATGATTTTTTAGGAATAGATAAGATCAAAGGTGGAGACACGATAGGTTGGAGTATAGATGCAGGTATGGCGTTTTATGGCTATAGCTGGGTTGATTTTGAACACGATTTTATAACAACAGATGATGGAATGGAAGTATGTTTAATTTCCATGCCCTTTGCTCCAACATCGGATTATCTCGATGGTTGGTTGTGAACACGCGTAAATAACAATCTCTATTATGAAGGGAGGTGAATGCATTATGATAAACATTAAGCAAGTTATGAAAGTAGCAAAACCGATTATATCTATATTAGCTATTGCGGTACCTATCGCAAGTAGCTTTACAGAAAAAGCGGAAATGAAAGAAACAATTGCAAAGGAAGTCGCAAAGGCAGTCGCCGATAAACAATAAGAAGATGAGTCCTAACAAGGACTCTTTTCTTTTTTAATGAAGGGAGATATGCATATGAAGTCGCCAAATGAATCAGCGGTTGAAATTATAAAAAATTATATATATTATCTGGATGAAATAGGTACATGGTACGGTTTTTCTTTTCTGACCGTTTCAAATTCTAAATGGGCGGCAAAAGAACTCATTGATATTTTATCAAGAGATAAATTAACACCACCGTTATGTGCGGTTGAAAGATTTAGGGATGAAATGTATAGACTTTCAACACTGAATGAAAAAACAGAACACATATTTGCAACAGCTGTTACAGTATCAAATGATATAATAGACCAGTTAATCAATAATTGAAAGGAGAAGTATGATGAACAAAAATTTGTCAGTTATAACAAAAAATATAGGTAGAAAAATAAAAAAGCATAGTCCTGAAATACTAACAGGTATAGGAATTGCCGGTATGATTTCTGCTACAGTGATGGCTGTAAAAGCCACACCTAAAGCTTTGAAAAATATCGAATGCGAAAAAGATGAACAACAAGTAAGTAAATTACAGCCGATAGAGGTTGTAAAATGTACTTGGAAATGTTATATTCCGTCTGCAATAACGATATTGATGTCGGCGACATGTTTGATAGGAGCGTCAACAGTAAGTTTCAAGAGAAATACGGCATTAGCAAGTGTTTATGCTATGACAGAAGCTACATTAAAAAGTTATCAAGAAAAAGTAGCAGAGACTGTAGGCGAAAAAAAGGCTGAAGAAATAAAAACAAAAATCGTAAAAGAAAAAATAGAGAATAATCCAATGGCTAATAAAGAGGTTATTATTACATCAAAAGGAGATACACTTTGCTATGATTCGGTGAGTGGTCGATATTTTAAGTCTGATATAGATACTATTAAAAAAATAGTAAATGAACTAAACAGGCGAATGCTTAGCGAGTCATATATATCTTTGAACGATTTCTATTATGAACTCGGGTTGAGTTTTACTAAAATGGGTGACCAATTAGGTTGGAATATAGATAGAGGTCTAATAGATATATCATATGTGCCACTATTGGCGGACGATGGAAATCCATGCTTAGCTATAGAATACGCAGTGTCACCAGAGTATGACTATTGCTAAAACTGGGCACGCGAAAAAAACAATTTGTATTATGGAAGAACAATCTTTCAAGTTTTTATATTTTAAGGAGGAAAATAAAATGAATGAAGAACTTATGACGAACGAGGCAGTTGACACTGTTGCGGAAACATTGGAAAACGTAATGGAAAGGCGTTCGGGAAAGCCAATAGGCTTGGGCATAATAATCGGAGGTGCATTGGCATGTGCAGCTATTATGGGTGCTAAGCAAGTAAAACGAGTATGGGACAAGCACAAGGCAAAAAATGAACAGCCAGTTATGGTGTTTTCGGACAATGAAAATGAAATCGTTGAAGAGGAAGAATGATCCAAATAAAAACTGAACAGAGTTCGAAAAAGAGAAGATACCTTTAACTAGGTATTTTCTCTTTTATTTTTTGTTGAAAGGAATATTAAAACATGAACAAATACATATATAAAGGTCCGATAAAAAGATTTGACACAATCGTTGAAACAAATTGGGTCGGGACAACATATGCTGCATCAGAAACAAAAGCTAGAAGTAACTTGGCGTATCAGTATAAGAAAAACAATAATTTGACAGCAGGGGCAAGAGTTTCGCTGCCTGGAAAAATAGAATTAGTTCAATAAAAAGGAGGACAATTATGGAAAATTATCCATCTAATTCGCATAAAGCTAGAGAAGAAGTTGCAGAAAAAAAAGTAGAGAAAGTAGTTTCAGGAAAAACATCAACTAAGAAAAAATCAGGCATACGCAAGTTATCTGATACATTTCTTAGTGAAGATGTCAGCAATGTGAAAAGTTATATTTTCTCAGAAGTATTATTACCGGCTGCAAAAAAGCTAGTATCGGATATTGTTACTAATGGCACTAATATGCTATTGTATGGCGAAATAAAAAATAAGAAAGGTAATTCGTCTAAAGTTTCTTACAGTCGATATTATGATGACAGAAGTAGAGATTACAGATCACCAGTGGTTCGTAATAATTTTGACTATGATGAAATTATATTCGAAACGAGGGGCGATGCAGAAGCTGTACTAGATGCGATGTATGATATTCTAAATCAATATAAAGTCGTGTCAGTAGCCGAATTATATGACTTGGCAAGCATAACGACACACAACTATACTTGTAACAACTACGGTTGGATAGATCTAAGAGGATCAAGCGTTGTTCGGGTGCGAGACGGTTATATTTTAAAATTACCAAGAGCTTTAGCGATAGATTAAGAAAGGAGATTATTATGAAAACATATATTTTGGAGTATATAGTATACACAAGAATTATAGACGGTATGTTGGTATCGGAACGAAAGCAGAAAGCAGTACGTTCGAAAACATTACAAGGAGCTATAAAAAGATTATATTTGGAATCTGAAAAGAAGTTTGGAAGATTAACGGCAATTCTAAAGGAGGGATGATTTATGTATGAATCAAAAGATGTGATGGTGAGTCATCCATCGCATTATAAATCGAAAAATGGTATGGAAGTAATTGATGTGATTGAGGCTTTTACTTCTGAATTAAAAGGTGTTGAAGCTACGGATACGGGAAACGTCATAAAATATATTTGCCGTTGGAAGAATAAAAACGGCATCCAAGATTTGGAGAAAGCTATGTGGTATTTATCACATCTAATAGATCATGTAAGATCTTTAAACGAAAACAAAGAAAAGGAGAATAAATAGTTATGAATGCAAAAATTACAAGAACCATAAATAGAATAGGATTACAAATAAAAAAACACAGCCCTGAAATCATGATGGTTGCGGGTATTGCTGGAACAGTGGTAAGTGCGGTTATGGCTTGCAAAGCTACTACTAAAATCGATACTGTATTAGACGATGCAAGAAACAATATTGAGAAAATGCATGATGCGGAAGAAAAAGGATATATAACGGTCAATAATAAGGAAAATGAAATTGTGAACGAAGAGTATACGGAAGAAGATTGTAAAAAAGATATAAGCATAACATATGCTAAAACAGGTTTGGAATTAGCAAAAATTTATGCTCCGGCAGTCGTGTTAGGAGCAATAAGCATCGCGTCCATATTAGCCGCTCACAACATACTTCGTAAGCGTAACGTTGCTTTGATGGCTGCATACACGGCTATTGATAACAACTTTAAAGATTATCGCAAACGTGTTATCACAAGATTTGGTGAGAAAATCGATAAAGAGCTAAAGTGCGGAGTGAGAACGGAAACCGTTACCGAAACAATCGTGGACGAAAATGGTGAGGAAAAAACAGTTGAAAAAAACGTTACAATTATCGATGATATAGCTTCATCCGAGTATAGACGAGTTTACGATGCCGGTAATGATGGTTGGGAAAAAGATGCAGACCATAATCTATACGTATTGCGATCGGTTCAAAATTGGGCAAATGATGTTCTTCAAAGTAGAGGGCATATTTTCTTGAACGAGTTGTATGATCAACTCGGATATGAGAGAACTAAAGCCGGACAGATAGTTGGATGGGTTTATAGACCGGATGATCCTGATTATAAAGGCGATGGTTATGTTGATTTTGGAATTTACGATTACACAAAACAAGAAAATCGTAATTTCTTGGATGGGGACGACCCAACAGTTATATTAACATTTAATGTGGACGGACCAATATACGATTTAATATAGGAGGAAAGATCATGAGAAAAATATTAGCTATATTATTAGCGACAGTAGCATTGAATTCAGTATCAGTTTCGGCTGATGAGTACATAGAATTGTCAACACCAAATATAGACAGCTCATTTAAAACATATATGGATTACCGAACAATTACAAGTCAGTCCAGCGATCAGTATAAATATATTGATCGTTGGGGTTGGTCTGATTATGACGGTTTTATGCGTTGTGATGGCGAACGTGATTTGGGAATAACTGATGATTACTATTTGATAGCTATGGGCAGTCATTACGGTACAGAAATTGGTTCTAAATATAGAATTACAACTGATACTGGTAATATATTCTATGGTTGCTTGGCTGACCAAAAAGACGATAGTGACACAAATTCGACTCATCAGTGGAGTTATAATGATGACGTTATCGAGTTTATAGTTGACACTCGTAAATTGCCTAATGTGATAAAACTATATGGTAATTGTAATGTGTACATGCCTCTTAACGGCAAGATAGCCAAAATCGAAAAAATTATATTTTAAAAGGAGTATGAGCATGGGACAAGCGATGATATTTGGATTGATAGTAGCTGGTAGCGGTGTCATTGTGTGTTTAAAAAACTATCAATTTAACAAAATAAAAGCAAAAAGAAAATATGAACGCAGAAAAAAACTGTTCGAACATAAAAATAAGATACTTGATGAATTATGCCGATGGGATAAAGAACATCCTGCACCTATATACGCCGTTAGAGAACAGAAAGTTATATATAAAGGTGACAGTAATCTTTTGCAGGATGAGGAATTCAAGCAAGCATTAAGAGTAGGAGGTGTTATAAATGCATAACGGTTTGAGTTTTATATTTGCAACAATCTCCGGAATTTGTTTCATAGGTGGATTGGCAGTGTTGAGAGGAGGCATTAATTATGGAAGGAATAGATAACATTATTTATATGCTGGACGAAATGCTTGACACACCGAGAAAACGTCATATTACTGGGGGAATACTATTGAGTATTTCTGCTTTATTTGGAGGATTAGCAATAACGGTAATGTCTATTGGTAAAGAGGAGTAGAGGAGGATTATTATGAGAAATTTTATGTTTTTTGTTTGTGGTGCTATTTGCGGATGCGGCGCAACATATATAGCATTAAAAAAGAAGTATGAAGATTTAGCACAAGAGGAAATTGAATCAGTAAAAGAAGTATACAAAAAGAAACAAGATGTTCAAGAAGAAGTGTCGAATCAAGTGGATGCTAATACTGCCGAGTCAATAATAAAACAAAGCGGATATAGCCCGATAAGATATAATGAGACAAAGTCAATACAAGTTATATCACCCGATGAATTCGGAGATAATCTAGATTATGATAAAATTGAACTTACATATTACACTGACGGTTTTTTAGCTGACGATGACAATAATATCATTAATGATATTAGAAAAATAGTGGACGATGCACTAGATCATTTCGGCGACTATGAAGAAGATGTTGTTATGGTTGTAAATCATGATTTACAGGTCTATTATGAGATTGTAAGAGATCCAAGACGTTATGTTGATGTGATAGCCAAAACACCATACAAAGTGGAGGTATAAATGACAAAAGATGAGTTGATTAATGAATATTTTAGATGGATGTATCAGCTCGTAAAACCATCTCGGGGATCGTATAAAATATTACTTTGTCAGCTGTATGATATAGATTTTTATAATTTAATTGATATGGATGCCGATAGAGCAGAAGATGGTATAAATCTTCGTTATCGTTTTGGTTATGAAAACGGTTACGAGAGCGCGATGATTGCATCTTATCTCGATGATCGTCCGTGTAGTGTACTAGAAATGATGGTTGCTCTCTCAATGAAAATGGAAGAACAAATAATGGATGATCCCGATATTGGTGATAGAACTAGTGTTTGGTTTTGGAAAATGATTGATAATCTCGGTCTGGGGACTATGCACGACGGTATAATTGATACTGATCATGTAGAAAGAATTATATTTCGTTTCCTAGATAGAGATTATAAACGAGACGGAACAGGTGGACTATTTAAAGTACACGGACATGGAGATTTGAGAAATGTTGAAATTTGGTATCAAATGTTGTGGTATTTGAATGATATTTTATGAGGAGGGAGGTGATCTGTATATGGATAAAACAATTATAGAAATGCATATGACTATAGATCGTTTAAAGAATATCGAGGAATGCCTTAATAAGCAAATAGCATTTCAAAGAAAAATAACGGTGGCGATTTTACTCGCAGGAACTTATGCAATTTATAAAAAGATAAGGAGTAGACAAAATAATGATTGACTTTATGATTGTTGCTACAAGATGTAGCAAAAAGGGTGTGATCGAAATATATCCAAAGTTCATCATTAAAAAAAGTTCCGATCTCATGATTAGAGGTGGTGATTTCTATGCTATCTGGATTGAAAAGCGTGGCTTATGGTCTACGGACGAACAAGATGCGTTGCAATTAATAGATGAAGAATTAGACGTATTCGCTAAGGAAAATAAAGAACGTTTTGAAGGAACGGTGAAGATATTACATATGTGGGACGCAGAGTCAGGCATGATAGACTCATGGCATAAGTATTGTCAAAAGCAGATGAGAGATAATTTTCATATGCTGGACGAAAAACTTATATTTTCAAATAGTCCAACAAATAAAAAAGATTATGCAAGCAAAAGACTGAATTATCCTCTCGAAAAAGGAGATATTTCAGCATATGATAAACTCATGTCAACTTTATATTCTGAAGAAGAACGTCATAAGATTGAGTGGGCTATTGGCTCAATAGTAGCAGGTGATTCTAAACATATTCAAAAGTTTATGGTTCTGTACGGAGCAGCCGGTACTGGTAAATCAACAGTTTTAAATATTATACAACAATTATTTCAGGGTTACTATTCGGTATTTGATGCAAAAGCATTGGGATCGAGTAGTAACTCTTTTGCGTTAGAGGCATTTAAAACGAACCCCCTAGTTGCTATTCAACATGACGGTGATTTATCTAGAATTGAGGATAATACCAGATTAAACAGTTTGGTGTCGCATGAGCTCATGACCGTAAACGAAAAATTTAAATCAACATATTCAAATCAGTTCAAATGTTTCTTATTTATGGGTACGAATAAACCAGTTAAAATCACAGATGCAAAGTCGGGGTTGATTCGAAGATTGATCGATGTTTCTCCATCTGGAAATAAATTGAATTCGAAAGAGTACAAAACAATAGTGAAACAAGTTGGGTTTGAATTAGGAGCTATTGCTGACTATTGTTTGAATTTATATTTAGACAATACAGGATATTATGACGATTACGTACCTATAAGTATGATGAGTGCATCTAATGACTTTTATAATTATATAATGGATTCATATTATGTATTCGCTAAAGAAAACGGCACAACATTGAAAGCGGCTTGGGAAATGTACAAGCAGTATTGTGATGAGGCAAAAGTACCTTATCCGTTATCACAAAGAGCTTTTAAGGAAGAGCTAAAGAATTACTTTAAGGATTATAAAGAACGTCATACGTTAAGTGATGGCGTTCGTGTCAGGTCATATTATAGTGGTTTCAAAACTGAAAAAATCGATAATTTAACTGTTATTGATGCCGAGAAAAAAAATGACAGCTATTTAATTGTATTTGATAAACAGGAATCTATATTTGATAAAGAATGTGCCGGTTGCGTTGCGCAATACGCAACCAGTAATGAAACTCCATATGAAAGTTGGGATAATGTCACAACAAAATTGGAAGAACTCGATACATCGAAACTTCATTACGTTAAACTCCCAGTAAATCATATAGTTATAGATTTCGATATTAAAGACGAATACGGTAAAAAATCATTTGAGAAGAATCTAGAGGCGGCTAGTAAATGGCCGGCTACTTATGCCGAATTAAGTAAAAGCGGAGCAGGTATTCATCTTCATTATATTTACACAGGAGATCCAACACGCCTGAGTAGAATATATGACGAAGATATAGAAATTAAAGTTTTTATAGGAAAAAGTTCATTAAGACGTAAACTGTCTAGGTGTAATGATTTACCTATTGCAACAATTAGCTCTGGATTACCATTGAAAGGAGAAAACAAAATGATAAATATAGAAGCTGTTAAAAGCGAAAAGGGACTTAGAACATTAATAAAGCGTAATCTTAATAAAGAAATCCATCCAGCAACAAAACCGAGTATTGATTTTATACATAAAATATTGGACGATGCTTATGATAGTGGTTTGAAATATGACGTTACCGATATGAGAAATGCTATACTAGCGTTTGCTGCTAATAGTACAAATCAATCGGATTACTGTATAAAGCTTGTAAGTAAAATGAATTTTAAATCAGAGGAACCATCTGTCGGAAAAAATAATGACGATGCAAAGCTTATTTTCTACGATGTAGAAGTCTTCCCTAATTTATTCTTAGTCAATTGGAAATTTGAGGGTAAGGGTAAGCCTGTTGTACGGATGATTAATCCGTCACCGGCTGAGGTAGAAGAACTTATGAGATTCAGACTGGTTGGGTTTAACTGCCGAAGATATGATAACCATATACTCTACGCACGGCTAATGGGTTATACAAATGAACAGTTGTATAATTTATCACAGAAAATAATTAATGGCAGTCCTAATTGTTTCTTTGGAGAGGCATACAATGTATCATATACAGATGTTTATGATTTTTCAAGTAAAAAACAATCATTAAAGAAGTTTGAAATTGAATTGGGTATTCATCACCAAGAACTTGGACTACCATGGGATCAACCGGTACCTAAAGAATTATGGGCAAAAGTTGCAGAATATTGTGATAACGATGTTATTGCAACGGAAGCTGTATTTAATGCCAGAAAAGCAGATTTTATTGCCAGAGAGATATTAGCTGATGTGGCGGGCATGACTGTGAACGATACAACAAATTCTCTTACAACCAGAATTATATTTGGTAAGAACAGAAAGCCGCAGGATCAATTTAATTATCGTGATATGGGACTCCCATCGAGTGATGATATTCTAATGGACGGTTTTGATGATTATACCAGATTTGATAATCAGAATAGACCTATATTTCCAGGTTATGAATTTAAATTCGGAAAATCCATGTATAGAGGTGAAGAAATCGGTGAGGGAGGATATGTGTATTCCGAACCAGGTATGTATAGTAACATTGCGTTATTGGATATTGCTTCTATGCATCCGAGTAGCATTATAGCTGAACAGTTATTTGGCTGCGAATATACAAAACGGTTTCAGGAAATAAGAGATGCTCGTGTTGCAATTAAGCACAATGATTTTGAGACTGCCAAAACAATGCTGGATGGAAAGTTAGCAAAGTATCTTACAGACGAGGGAGCTGCAGCAGATTTGGCACAAGCTTTGAAAATCGCTATTAATTCAGTTTACGGTTTAACAGCAGCAAAATTTGATAATCCATTTAAAGATAATCGAAATGTCGATAATATTGTCGCAAAACGTGGCGCTTTATTCATGGTTAACCTAAAACATGAAGTACAAGCAAGAGGATTCACAGTTGCTCATATAAAAACCGATTCAATAAAAATTCCAAATGCAACGTCTGAAATTATTCAGTTTGTATCGGATTATGGTAAAATGTATGGTTATATATTTGAGCATGAGGCTACATACGACAGAATGTGTCTTGTAAATGATGCTGTTTATATCGCAAAGTATAAAGACGGAAAGCATGCCGGAGAATGGACTGCCACGGGAACACAGTTTCAAGTACCATATGTATTCAAAACGCTGTTTAGTAAAGAAGACATTGCTTTTGAGGATATGTGCGTAACAAATAGTGTGACTTCTAGTTTATATTTGGATATGAATGAGAAATTGCCTCAATTAACAATTGAAGAGGAAAAAGAATTAGCAAAATTACATAAGGCTTGGGATTCTGAAGATTCTGAGAATATGGAAAAAGTGCTTAAGTCGTATAGGTATGATGCTGAATATGCCAGCGAAAGATATTCTGAACTTCGTAAAAAAGAGGAAGAATCGCATAACTATGTATTTATCGGAAAAGTCGGGCAATTTTGCCCTATAAAACAGGGATGTAATGGCGGACTTTTAATGAGAGAAAAAGACGGCAAATATTATGCCGCAGGAGGTAGTAAGGGATACAGATGGCTTGAAGCCGAGATGGTAAAGGAACTCGGAAAAGAAGCGGATATCGATCGCTCTTATTATGAAAATATGGTCAACGATGCCATTTGTGATATTTCACAATATGGTGATTTTGAATGGTTTGTAAATTAATAACAATGAAGAAAGAGGTAACAAAAATGTCAAGAGTAGAAAATTTAGCTATAGAAAATGCAAGAATTATATTTAGAAATTTCGCAGGAAACGAGAGTAAATACAACAGAGCCGGAGACAGAAATTTTTGTGTGATAATAGATGACGCGGATGAGGCTGAACAATTAGCCAGAGATGGTTGGAATGTAAAAATTCTTCCGGCTAGAGACGAAGATGAAGAATCAAAGCATTATATTCAGGTTTCGGTAAGCTTCCGAAATATTCCGCCCAAAATCATAATGGTAACCAAAAGAGCACAGACACAACTTGATGAGGAAAGTATCGAGACACTTGATTTTGCAGATATAATCAACGTGGATCTTATTTTGAATCCTTATGAATGGGAAGCAAACGGTAAAAGCGGCATAAAGGCTTATCTGAAAACTATGTATGTAACTATTCAAGAAGATGAATTTGCGGAAAAGTATGCATCTAAACAATAAAAAAGATATTCGCAAGGGGTGTCTATGCTAAAATAGGCACTCTTTGTTTTATTCGAAAGGAGTTATAATCATGCTAACTATAAAAATTCCAATGTTGTCCAATTTTTCTTTAGGACAACTTGTATGTACTAATAGGATAAACGACAAAATAGAGCAAGATAACGAATTTAAAAAATTTGTAGAGGAATCGTTGGCTAGATATACCAGTAGTGACTGGGGTGATACATGTGGTGATAGACTTTTAGCTGTTTATACACAAAAAAATACAGATGTTACAATCTGGATTATAACAGAGTGGGACAGGAGTGTAACAACGATTCTATTTCCAAATGAGTATTAAATACGGAGGATAAAAATGTCAAAAATCGGATTACGGGATTATCAAAAAAGTGCAATCGAAAGAATGCAAAATGGATGTATCTTGTGTGGTGGCGTGGGAAGTGGTAAATCTCGAACGGCACTCGGATATTATTATGTCCAAAATGGTGGAGATATTGATAGTGATGAATATGTGCCAATGGATGATAACGATGTAAAAGACTTATATGTTATCACTACGGCACGAAAAAGAGATACGAAAGAATGGGAAGCTGATATGATACCGTTTTTACTTTCTACAAATAAGGATGTAAATTTATACAGCAATAAAGTTATAGTTGATTCATGGAACAACATAAAAAAATACGAGAATATCAAGAATGCGTTCTTTATATTTGATGAGCAAAGAGTTGTCGGAAGTGGTACATGGGTAAAGGCTTTCCTAAAGATAACCAAAGATAATGAATGGATTTTATTGTCGGCGACGCCTGGCGATACTTGGCAAGATTATATTCCGGTATTCATAGCTAATGGTTTTTATAAAAATCGAACTGAATTTACTCGTGAACACATCATATATAAACGATTTAGTAAATTCCCTCAAATAGACAGATACATTAATACGGGACGCTTAATTCGGTTACGAAATAAAATTTTGATAACTATGGATTTTCGTAGGAAAACAGTATCACATCATGAAGATATATATACAAAGTATGATATTTTGACATACAAGGATACTATGCGTAATCGTTGGAACCCATATAAGGATAAACCGGTGGAAACCGCGAGCGAGTTATGTTATTTATTAAGGAGAATAGTTAATAGTGATGACTCACGTCAAGTAGCAGTCTGTGAACTATTCGAAAAACATCCGAAACTAATTATATTTTACAACTTTGATTACGAGTTGGAAATATTAAAGGAAATTTCGTATGGCGACGATGTTGAAATCGCAGAATGGAACGGACACAAACATCAGCCTATTCCAGAGAGTACCCGTTGGGTATATTTAGTACAGTATAATGCAGGTTGCGAGGGGTGGAACTGTGTTAAAACCGATACTATTATATTTTATAGTCAAAATTATAGTTATAAGGTTATGGCTCAAGCTGCCGGACGAATAGATAGATTAAATACGCCCTTTTCAGATTTATATTACTATCATTTAAAATCTCGAAGCGGGATTGATTTAGCCATTAGTAAGGCTCTGGAAAGTAAGAAAAAATTTAATGAATCGAGGTATCTTAAATGGAAGTAGACTATCAAGAGGTATATTTTAACGACTATTGTAAAACGTGTATTTATAAAAATAAAGACGAACGTGAGGAACCGTGTAATGAATGTATAGAGCAACCGTACGTTTTAAATTCTCACGTGCCAATTAATTATAAAAAAGGAGAAAAAAGATGAGTAAATATGTTACAGAGCGTATAGACAACGGAGATATAAAACAAACAAAAAAGAATATTATTGCTGTAGACTTTGATGGGACTTTATGTACGAATAAGTATCCTGATATCGGCGAGCCGAACAAGAATTTGATTGCATATCTGAAAAAGAGACAGTCTAATGGGGACAAGTTAATTCTTTGGACTAGTCGAAATGAAGATCAGACGCGACAGGCAGTAGAGTGGTGCAAAGCACAAGGTTTGACTTTCGATGCTGTAAATGAGAATCTTCCAGAGATTATTGAAGCATTCGGCGGGGATTCCAGAAAGATATTTGCAAATGAGTACATAGACGACCGCAATCTAATGATAGAGTTATTTCGAGAAAAATCCAATATGGAATTATGGGCTGAGAATGAGGTTGCTTTGGCGTGTAAGCATGAGGCGCCAGAACGAAAAGATGGTGAATGGGATTACGGTTGTGCCTGCTACGAGAGTGCTTTAAAGGCATTCAAAAGTCTTTGTAAGGACGGACACTCTGGTATGAGTATCGGCTTTACTAAGACTATTCTAAACCGTATGATAGATCGTAAGCCCCTTATGCCTATTGAAGATACCGAAGATGCATGGAATCTGTGTACTCTTGATGACGATGGTAGTATAAAGCAGTATCAGTGCAAAAGAATGAGCTCTTTTTTTAAGTATGTTGCGGAAGATGGTACTGTTACCTATAGCGATGTGGACCGATATTGTTGTATAAACAACGATAATCACAATGCTAGCTATCATTGTAGACTGGTTGATCGTGTTATGAATGAATTATATCCTATTAGAATGCCCTATATTCCGTTTGATAAGTCGTTTAAGGTTTACACAGAAGATTTTCTTACGGATTCTAAGAATGGTTCTTTTGACACTATGGGTCTGCTGTATGCCATTGATCCTCATGGACGTCGGATTGAGATTAACCGTTATTTCAAAAATGCTCTAGTAGGCTTTGATGAGATTGATAAAACTGAATATGATGAACGTAAAGAGATGGCAAAGAAACGACAAGAGCAGTGAAAAGAGTATAACAAAGAATAAACGATGGTATGAACGAGTAAAAGGTGTTTAAATAATATATTGAAAATAAATTATTAATGGAGATGAGAAGTTATGAAAACAAAGCAAAACAGAAAGATAGGAATAAAACCAATCATAGCATTTGTAAATCCTATAGAAAATCGAAAGATGAGACGAAAAGAGTGTGTGGAAGTAACTTGTGGTAATTGTGGCGGACACATAAATTTATACGACAAATATTGTAGACACTGTGGTGCACGAATAGCAGAAAGGTAGAAAGTTATGGGTGCAAAAAAAGAAAAAGTTCCGGTAACGTTTTTCGATTATAAAAAGTATGCCATAAGAGCAGCAAAGGAACTATTATATCCTTATGAAATAGTTAAAAAAATCAGACAGGCAAAAAATGAGAGTGAGATATCGCACATAATGTCGAACGCACGAAAGAGCAATGCGGTCAAAGAATTAAATAAAGGAAAGGACGAAGGAAAGGACGAAGGAAAGGACGAAGGAAAGGACGAAGAACAAGATGGATGATAATATTGTATGTTATATCGTATTAGTAGCTGGTATGTTGTCGATAATTAGTTTGCCATTAAGAGGTATATATATTGAAAAGAAATTTTTTAATATTGGTATATGTCCGTGTTGTGGTAATCCGTTAAGAGATTGGGCAATTAACTGTAAGGGCGAACGAGGTTATTTGTGTGAAATATGTGGTTATCATACTTGGGTGAGTTATAAAACTGTTGATAAAAAATATCGGAGAAATGGAGGTACAGTCCGATGAGTTACGAATATGACCAGTATTTGCAGCAGCATCGAAACAATGTCAAAAGAGGTTTTGAATGGCTTCTGACAAATTTGCCGACGGTTCTGACAGGACAGCCCGATGCAAGCTGGCAGATCATATTTGACCACGATTCGTCAAAGAACAATGATGATGAATACTTGGCTTATGACACCTATTTCTATGGTAACAATCGTTCGTATGAGGTAATGGAAGAATTTAAAAGAGCATGGCTTCGTCACATTCACCGAAACCCTCATCATTGGCAGTATTGGGTGCTCATCAACGACGACCCAAGCGAGGGCGAAATTATCCTTGATATGCCATATAATTATATTATCGAGATGATATGCGACTGGTGGTCATTCAGCTGGCAAAAGGGTGACCTTGGTGAGATATTTAATTGGTATGATGAACATTCCGATTACATAAAGCTTTCTCCCAAGACAAGGAAAACTGTCGAGGATATTCTTGAACAATTACGCGAACGACTTGGATTAACCACACTTGCACATCACGGCATAAAAGGTCAGAAGTGGGGCGTGAAAAACGGACCGCCTTATCCGCTTGACAAAGCTGAAAAACATGATACAATAGTAGAAGATGCAATAAGATCAGGTGAGGTTTCTACAAAAATCAATCGTGAAAAACAGCTTCGTCACGCGTTTGACGCTCATAAACCGGGAAGAAGTTATTTGAATGGTGATTTGGATTTTGCTCAGAAACTGGTAGACAAATTAAGTGGAACGGGTGAAGCAAAACTTGATTCAAACGGAAAATGGACAAACAAAGAAATGGTCACCGATAATGAGAATATCGGAACGCACGTTAATCCGGTAAATGGAAAAGAAACAAAGACAAATAAAGCCATCATCATATATTCCAAAACCGGAACACATATATACCCAAGATTGGAGGACTAAATATGTCATTAAATGAATACTATGAAAAAAAAGTTCGTATAGTTTCAAAAAACGGAGAAACATTTGAAGGTAAGGTCACGGATTATTTTTATCCGGAAGATAACGAACCGGAAGAAGAAAGCATCGCTATCAGATGCGAGAATGGTCCATTGATAGGAAAGTCTGTAGAATTTCCGGAACATGATATTGCATCGATTCAAATCATATCATGAATAAAGACAAATGCCTTGGTGGTATTAAATCATGAAAGTCCGTGGGAAAGGAAAAACAGATTATCTTGTGCTTACTCACAATAAAATCTATGCAGTTCTTGCTGTTGAAAGAGGTTGGTACAGGTTGATAGATGATAGTGGTGAAGATTATTTATATCCTCCCGATAATTTTGAAATTGTCGATGAGCGATACTTTTGCAAACGAATGCTCCGAATTGTGTATAAAGCAGTTCGGGGCATTTTTTTACCTACGCGAAAAATGCAGGTTCCTTTATGGGAAACCCAAACGAAAGACTCGGTGGAAACATCGGGTCTTAACTTTTTTATATTTTGAAAGGAGTAAAAAGTTATGAGTAAAAAAGAGATCAAATTATCACCCAAACATGGGGTAAATCCGTGTATTCCTATCTGCTGTTGGTGCGGTGAAGAAAAGAACGAAATTGCTCTTCTTGGCAAACTTAAAGATGATGCGGGAGCACCGAGAAATGCTGTCATTGACTATGAACCATGTGAAAAATGTCAGGCTAAATTCAATATGGGTGTTGTATTTATTGAAGTGACAAAAAATCAGCCGTATAAGAATGTAATGCCTATCAAGATGCAGAACGGAACCCCTTTTTACCCGACATTCAGATATTCGGTCATCAAGCTTGAAGCCGCAAAAGAGCTGTTCAGAGATGAGACACTCGTAAACGGCTCACGGCTTCTCATTGAAGGTGATTTATATTCAGAATTGATAGTGATTTGGAGTGATAATAATGGGTAACGAAAGAAGAGATAAAGCAAGAAAATTCTTGGCAATGCTCGAAAGAAAAATCGATAACTGGGATGAGAGGTCTTGCTTTACTGTATGCGGTGTGAAAAATTTGAGTCGTTCAGATATGGATGACCTCATATTATACACAGAGCATTTCATAGAATACGGATATTTTATAGGACTTCGCGAACCACTCGGAAGCATCTCCGAGGTTTTGAAAAATGCTGATTTGAAAGGAGAAAACTATGATGAAAATTGAAAATGAAGAAGTAATTGGCTGGGAAGCCGCCATTCGTGGTATGAGGAATCCGATGAACTCTTGGGAGAAGAGTGATAGTTTCTTTTGCAGAAGAGGCGATTGTATTAAATGTGAAATGAATGACGATTGCGGAGCTAAGCAGCTCGACTTTGATATTGGTCCCAATGATCATAATCTTATGCTCCAACTTTGTAATGCCGGTACCGACCATCGTAAGTTCATGCGTATGATTACCGTATATTTGGATATTATAGCTCCGCTTTATTGGTAGATTCTTTCTGCCAATGAAACACTTTTCCTAGTTATCGCTAGGGGTCGCTTATGCGGCTAACGGGGAACCACCCATTGGAATCCCGTGGGAAACATTTCGAAAATATATTCGCGATAAAAACAACTCCTATTATGAAAGGAGTGATATTTATGAAATTTAAAATGACGAAAGAACGAATTGATACTATTAACGAATTACTAAAAACACATGGTGATACACTTACCGCGTTCTACGATGAGGCATTACATCAAGGAACGACGAAAGGAATCATGGCTGGTGCTTTAGTTGGCGTAATAGCATCCAACATGTGCTGGGTCGCTAAATGCATTAAGGATCACAAAAAATCAGAAGAGGAGTCCTAACAAGGGCTCTTTCTTTTTATTATTTTTTTTCGAAATGAACCTGTAGAGGCTATCCCCTATGCCTTCTGGGCGGGGGAGTAGGGCTACTATTGATACGTAGCTGGGTTTTAGGAAACGAAGCCCATGAAAACCGAAATGGTGTCCTATGATAAATATCATGGTAAAAGATAGTCCATTAATGGGAAAGAATTTGATACATATAAAGTAGGTACTGTCGCAAACTCTTGTTCGACAATGCATAAGATTGCGGATAAGGAGTTTGAACTCGACGATTTCAGCTGTGAGCATCTTTTGCAATCTTCTCCGACGCAACTCGAACTTTATTCGGCTTTAGCTTGCGCTCCCACTTGCGATGGAAAACCTCAATGGACACCAATGATGCATTTGTTAAGCACTATTGCGGGGTTAAATCATTATCGCGAAAAGTATCTCGAAACCAAAGACAAAAAATATTGGTGGCAGATAATCCAGCTCTTGCCGAGCTCTTATAATCAGAGACGGACGGTCATGTTGAACTACGAAGTCTTGGCAAACATTTATAAGTCTCGTCGTAACCACAAGCTCGATGAGTGGGTTATATTTTGTGATTGGATTAAGGAGTTGCCATATTCAGAATTAATCACAGGACAAAAAGTGAAAGGGAGGAAAGATAATGATTAGAAAAAATATAGTGGATATTGTATATTCGCAGATTTCAAACACAGTGGAATTAAGAACATATAATGATGATGGGTTAAGACGACCGCTTTGTGCGGCGGAGATTAGTAAAGTCTTAAAATGCTTTCCGCCAGATGCCAAAGTTATATTGGCTGATGGATGCGCAGGTGTTGTAAATATCAGAGGAGGTAAAAAAGAATGTTTTTTGCAAAAGTAATGTTGTTAGTAGTAACTATAAATCTATGTGTATACTTGTTGGTTGAAAGGATTACAAATTGCATAGAAAAATGTGCGACCGTGAAAGCTTACGAAAAAATCATAGAGGCCAATCTAACTTTAAAAAGTGACAGTTTAAAAGATTTCATTGATGAAAACTCTGACAAGGAGGCAACTGATGCTGAACAAAAAAGATAAAGACCTGAGGAAGAACGCATCGGGGTGCAATGATCCGACAGCGTATGAAGTTTTAAAAAATTTGGAGGATGAAGAAGAACGCTTTCATAAATTGCTACATACGATCTTTTATATTTGCAAATTAGCGGATTTTGAGATTGAGGGAAGAATCGTTTTGATTGACAGGAGGACAGGAAAAACATGGAGATAACATATTTTGAAGTATATTTAAAAGATGGAACTACTTTTGATTTTGACTACAAATGCAACAAGGTTGATTATGGCAAAGGCAATTATATTGTTTGTATACATAAAGAGAAAGACAAAGAACTTGTGTATGAGACACTGGTGATAATTCCTCGTGAAAATGTGAAATACATATTAACCAAAGAACTTTGATCAACATTCGCAAAAAATGCAATCACTCTTATGAAAGGAGAGTGATATTATGAGATATTTTTTAGCAGTAAATAACAAACAACTCGGAATATGTCTGAGAATGCTATATGCTAAAAAAATTCAAGGATTCGTAGAAACTGTTACGAACAGTAAAGGGAGAATTGAATTTCATATCAGTATAGCAGTGGACGACGATTTATTCGAAAAGCTGAACGAACGCTATAGAATATTAATATCAATATCGTAGTCAGTTCCTAAGGGTAAGAGGTCATAAACATGACCTTTTACTTTTCAGCTAAAGTATGATATAATATACAAAAAGGAGTGAAAAACGATGAAAGTAAAATCTAAAATGTCGTGTCCTGTTCGTAAAGAGGATGGAAACTGGACAACTATCATCAAAGAATTCGAAGAAGATATTCCCGATAAAGGGCGACATAGTATAATTTGTAATAAATGCATTGAAGACTCATATCCGCAATGTCGAGAATGGTGTCCAATGGAACGAAAAAAGCAATAGGTGTATTTGAAATTTTTGGACATTTATATTTGAAAAAAATGACCAAATGCCCACTTTTATAAAAAAATACGCTGACAACAATGTGTTTATTATATATTTTCAAGTTGAAAACGGCAATAAAAATGGCCAAATGACCACTTTTAACCCACTTTTTAAACAAAAATGACCACGCAAAAATGGCTTACCTATGCGGTTTGTAAGGGCTTGTGGCCAAATGCCCACTTTTATTTATATTTAATTGCGAATAAAAAATATATAAATATATATAGTACAAGAAAAATAAACGGGTTTTTGACCATCAAGTTTGTTTTGACATTTAAACTCGTTGAATTAACTGAATGAATGTGTTATAATAATAATAGATTTAATATAATAAGAACGGAGGGATTGAATATGACAACACATGATAAAGAATATGAAGAACTTTACAAACAATACAAACATTCAGGATTTGAATTCGGTTATGGAACACGTATAGGAAAATCTAAAGTTATATTTGGAGACGTCATTAAGTTAATACCATCTTCAAAACGAAATCACGATGACATTCCTTTATTTGTGAAATGTAATAGGTGTAATGAATATATGGATTTCCATCAAGGTCAAACAGATATACTTGACGGTAAATGGATATGCCCTGTATGCGGAAAAAGCGTTCGAGAACGTACCGTATATGGTCAACTTGAAAGAGAAAACTTTAATGACAATAACGAGTATGAAGAAATATATGACGAATAATAAGATGATTTTGGTTAAAAAGTAATTATATTTATAAAGAGCTTGCGTTTAGATATGCAGGCTCTTTCTTTTTGTACGCGAAAAAAACATGCCCTTTTATGGAGAGAAGGAGATATACGTAAAAAAATACGCATCATTTTCTTTTTATATTTTTTGCAGAAAGGAGAATTTAAAGAATGTTAGAAAGAAATTTCCAAGCTAAATTAAAAAAAGAGCTTAAAGAAATGTTCCCAGGTTGTATAGTTACAAAAAACGATGCTAATGATATTCAAGGATTACCCGATTTGACAATTTTTTATAAAGACAAATGGGCAACTCTGGAATGCAAAAAATCAGCGAACGAAAAGAAACGACCAAACCAAGAATATTATGTGGATAAAATGAATGAAATGTCGTTCTCAAGATTCATATATCCCGAAAATAAGGAGGAAATATTGAATGAACTTCAACAAACATTCAAATCTCGAAGGTAGACATGCTTTCTTAGGTGCTAGTAAATATCATTGGATTAGATATTCTGATGATAAAATAGCAGAATCGTATTCTAAATTTCTCGCTATTCAAAGAGGAACTGAGTTACATGAATTTGCGGCACAATGTATAAGATTGTCGCAAAAACTTCCAAGATCTAAGAAAACCTTGAATTCTTATGTAAATGATGCTATAGGGTTCAGAATGACACCTGAACAAATTTTATATTACTCAGATAATTGTTTTGGTACAGCTGATGCTATTATATTTAAAAACAACTTTTTAAGAATACACGATTTGAAGACTGGAGTAATTCCGGCACATATGGCGCAGTTACGAATATACGCTGCTCTTTTTTGTTTGGAATATGGAATTAAACCGGGTGAAATTGGTATGGAACTTCGAATTTATCAAAACGACGAAATTATATATGATGTTCCTACCGCCGAAGATATTGCACCTATAATGGATCGAATAGTTGTTTCCGATAAGATTATAACAAAAATGAAAGAACGAGAGGAGTAAGTCATGAGTATTATAGACGAAATAAAATCATATTTTGGTTGCGGTTCCAGTGGTAAGGCATTAGCCCATTATGGTACACCACGACACTCAGGACGTTACCCGTGGGGGAGTGGAGAAAATCCGTTTCAACATAGCGGAGATTTTCTATCTAGAATAGATGAACTAAAAAAATCTGGTATGACGGAAACTGAAATCGCACATGAATTGGGTTTAAGCACTACCCAATACAGAGTGCAAAAACAATTAGCGTCGCATGAACGACGTCAATTGGAAGTTGACCGTGCTAAATCACTAAGAGCGGATGGTAAATCCCTTAATGAAATTGCAAAAATCATGGGATACCAATATGATTCTTCTGTTCGTTCACTTTTGAACGACAATACTGCCGAAAGAGCAAATCGTGCTCAAAAAGCTGCTGATATTTTAAAGAAAGAATTAAAGAAAAAAAGTATGATAGATGTTGGTGCCGGTGCAGAGCGAGAGATTGGTATATCGGAAAATACTATGAAAGAAGCTCTTTATATTTTGGAACGTGAGGGATACAACGTTTATGGTGTAGGAATTCCTCAAGTGACTAATGCCCATCAGCAATCGAACACTAAAGTTTTGTGTAATCCGGAAATTGAATATAGAGATGTATATCAAAATATGGGTGATGTGCAATCTTTGGGTAATTATCATTCTACTGATGGTGGTGCAACATTCAACGAATTAAAAAAGCCAACCAGTATAGATTCTAGAAGAATTAGTATATGCTATGGTGATGAGGGCGGTTTGAATAAGGATGGTGTCATCGAAATAAGACGTGGTGTACCCGATTTGGATTTAGGAAATTCACACTACGCGCAAGTACGTATACTTGTAGACGGTACCCATTACTTGAAAGGTATGGCTATGTATTCTGATGATATTCCAGATGGAGTAGATATCGTGTTTAATACAAATAAAAAGTCGGGGACCGATAAAATGAATGTGTTAAAACCAATAAAAGATGATCCTGAAAATCCGTTTGGTGCATTAATCAAAGCCAATGGTCAAAGTGAATATATAGATCCTAAAGATGGAACTAAAAAACTTTCTGCCATTAACAAACTTAAAGAAGAAGGGGATTGGGATACGATGTCAAGAAATCTATCCCAGCAATTTTTATCGAAGCAACCTTTGAGTATGATAAAGAAACAGCTGGATTTAACATATGCAGATAGAGAGGCAGAATACTCAGAGATAAAATCTCTTACTAATCCGACGGTAAAAAAGAAAATGTTAATGGATTTTGCAAATGATTGTGATGCAGCGGCGGTACATTTACAAGCAGCCGCATTGCCTAGGCAGAATACTCAAGTTATTTTACCTATATCGGCAATGAAAGAAACAGAAGTATATGCTCCTAACTATAAAAACGGTGAACAGGTGGCATTAATTCGTTTTCCTCATGGTGGTACATTTGAAATACCGGTATTGACGGTTAATAATAAAAATCCATCAGCGAAAAGGATATTGGGAAATGTTGTCGATGCCGTTGGTATTAACGCTAAAGTGGCTGAACGATTATCAGGGGCTGATTTTGATGGCGATCAAGTAACAGTTATACCAGTAAACAATAAAGTTCGTATAAAATCAACACCACCGTTAAAAGATTTGGAGGGATTCGATCCTAAGACTCAGTATGCTTATCATGAGGGAATGAAAGTCATGACTAAAAGCGAAACCCAAAAACAAATGGGCATAGTGTCAAATCTTATAACTGATATGACACTGCGCGGGGCACCTGAGAAAGATATAGCTAAAGCTGTAAAACATAGTATGGTAGTAATCGATGCTGAAAAGCACAAATTAGATTATAAACAATCCGAAAAAGACAACGATATAGCCTTGCTAAAGAAGACCTACCAGCGTCATCAGACTATAGATGGGGATACCAAGGAGAGTGGAGCCTCGACTCTATTGTCGCGACGCAAGCAAGAAACTCAAGTTCCTGAAAGACAGGGATCAGGACGGATAAACCAAAAGGGTAAGAGCTGGTATGATCCTAGTAAACCAGAGGGAGCTATATTGTATAAAGAGTCTGGTAGAACATATGTTGATCCTAAGACAGGAAAGACTAAACAGGCTATGACAAACGTGTCGTTAATGTCTGTGATAGATGACGCACATAAGCTATCGTCAGGGCATCCAAAAGAAAACGCATACGCCGATTACGCTAACAAGATGAAAGCCATGGCTAATGATGCACGTAAAGAGGCAGTATATACTGGCAGACTCGCAACGAATGCAAACGCCAAACGTATCTATCAGTCAGAAGTGGATTCATTAAATGCGAAACTAAATCTTGCTGCACTTAATGCACCGAGAGAAAGAAGAGCTCAAGTTCTTGCTAATTCTGAAGTAAAGGCGAAAAAACAAGCTAATCCAGAATTAGAAAAAGATAAGAAAGCATTGAAAAAAGTAAAACAAATTGCCATTAACAAGGCTCGTATAGCAGTCGGTGCAAGCGGAAAAGGTACGCGAATTAACATAACAGATAAAGAATGGGAAGCTATTCAGTCTGGTGCAGTAAGCGATTCCAAATTGACAAAGATACTAAGGTATGCGGATCAAGATGTAATAAGACAAAAGGCTACCCCTAAGTCTAATGGTGCATTATCCTCTGCTCAAGTTAGTAGAATCAAAGCTTTGGCTGCATCAGGTTATACAAATGCTGAAATCGCAGAAGTTTTAGGAAAGTCAACATCAACAGTTTCGAAATATTTAAATAGTTGAAAGGAAGTGTGAAGTTATGATTAAATGTGCGTTAACCACAATCGATAATCCGTTTGATCCATTTGACCAATTCGATCAATGGTATATGTTCGATCTTGACAAAGGTTACAATTCCTGTTCGTATTTGGATCGCGTTTCTCATACTTCTGATCAATTAAGTGAAGAAGAAAACGATCGTGAAATTGAACGAGCAATTGACGAAATTATTAAATATGATTTTATGAACATTTATAAAAAAGTCACTAAAAAATTTAAATCGTCATAGAATTTGTTGAGCTTTGAAGTAATTATCATGAAAAAACGGCAATATCTAAAAATAGATGATGATACTTTGACAGAAGTATAAAAGCAGTTTGACATTTACTGAGATATAATGGCTTCGATCATGTTTGGCTATAAACATTGATTTAGCAGTATGAAGACATTAGCATTCATTTAATGTGTTGTTCTATACTAAACCTCTATTAGTGGAATGCGAATATGTAAGTGTATGTCATCGTATAAGCTACCATAAAAGAGTGACACTTTTGTGCCATCATAAAAAGATACAAAACACATTAATAAGTCGATATATTGTATGATAATGAAAATTTTATGATTTAAAAATGACGGTATAGATAGAATATCATGGTCAATAGTCGTTGCATTGTAATGTTCGGCTTTGAGGTGTAAGGGGGGGTCTCAAAATTAGCACCCCCCTCCCTCATCGCACGCCTCCTTGAAAATTCTCCGGAGGTAATTTTTGAAAAACGTTTTTATATTTTATGTAGTATTCTAAAAGGTTCATAAGGTTGTTTATATGGTGTTGGTTTTTGTTTGTTTTTGGTATCGCACTTAGCTCCTTTCGGTGCGAATAAAGATGTATAACTTTATGAACCTCTTTGAGTGCTACATGAAAAATAATAAAAACTGATGATATTATAACATCAATCTTTTAGAAAGGATGACCAAAGTATGGCAAAAAGTAAAAAAACAAACCCGGTTTCAAACACTAAGAAAAATAGAATTGCGACTTCTCCTGAAGCCAGAGAAAATCAGCTAATCGCTTTAGCTGTTGATCTTGCCGAACAACAGCTTCGAGATGGAACCGCATCATCGCAAGTTATTTCTCATTTCTTGAAGATGGCTTCTACTAAAGAAAAAATTGAAAGGGAAATACTTGAGAAACAAAAAGACTTGATAGCTGCTAAGACTGAAAATCTTCATTCTGCACAAAGAATTGAAGAATTATATGAGAATGCAATGAATGCCTTAAAAGGATACAAAGGACAAGATGACAATGACAATTAAGACTTATTCGGAAATGATGTCATTTGATAATTTTATAGATAGATTTAAATATCTACAGCTAAATGGTTCAGTGGGAAAAGAAACTTTTGGTTTTGATAGATATTTAAATCAAGCATTATACCATTCTTCGGAATGGATGCAATTTAGGGACAAAGTCATAATTAGAGATTGCGGATGCGATCTTGCCACGACTGGATACGAAATACATGGTCCAATTATAATACATCACATTAATCCTATAACCCGAGACGACGTTATTAATCGTAATCCTTGCATATTTGATCTGAACAATGTAGTATGCACCACGAATAATACTCACAATGCTATACATTATGGAGATAAAGATTTGCTAATATGCGCACCTAAGTGTCGTACTAAAAACGATACATGTCCATGGAAATAATGAAGAAGGAGAATTTCAAAATGAATAAAAAAAACAATGAGATAGAAAAAACAACAATTGATGAAACAGCAGAAGAAATAAAAAATGAAGAAAACAAAGAGACAAAGGTATACGGAATCGTATGTGGATGTGATAAATTAAGATTGAGAGTCATACCTAATTTGGATGGCTCAATAATAGCAGAGTTACCTAAACATACAAGAGTCATTATAGATGAAGACAGTTCTGATGACGAATGGGCTTATGTGGAAACTGAATTCGGAGATTTCGGTTATTGTATGAAAAACTATATCGACACGGACACTAAGGGTGATTGATATGGATAGTATCTTAACTACTGTAAAAAAAATGCTTGGAATAGCTGAGGAGTATGAGCATTTCGATACCGATATAATAACCCATATCAATTCGACATTTTCTATTTTGGCTCAGTTGGGAGTAGGACCTGATAAAGGTTTTTTCATACACGATAAAACTGCAAAATGGTCTGATTACATATCTGATGAAGACGCAACATTGGAATTGGTAAAAACATATGTTCAATTAAAAGTACGGATGCTGTTCGATCCACCATCAAGTAATGCTGTTATGGCGTCGTTTAACAGAACCATAAACGAACTCGAGTTTCGACTTAATATTTCTAAAAGTTTTGAATAGTCAAGGAAGGAGATGATATTTATGATAGATGATCAACTATATCATCACGGAATCTTAGGAATGAAGTGGGGTGTAAGGCGTTATCAGAACAAAGACGGTAGTCTTACTAACGCCGGCAAAAATAGATATGACCGAGATGTAAGAGAAAATAATTCTAAAAAAAAAGATAATCGGATCAGAATAGACGGACCAGACCCGAAACGTTGGGTTAAAGAGGATCTAAATAGAGCTAGAAGAGTTGTTGATACATCTTCTGATTTATTGAAACAGGCAAAGAATATAGAACAAAATACAAGATCACGACATAGTTCGAATGAAATGAATCTAAAAAACATGACAAATCAGCAACTTCGTGAAAAGATTGAAAGAGAAAATCTAGAGCAACAGTATAAACGTTTGTTTAATAAAAAAGAAAAAATATCAAAAGGACGACGTTATGTAGAAGATGCCCTAGAAATAGGCGGAACTGTTTTGGGTGTAGGCAGTTCAGCACTCGGAATAGCTCTTGCAATTAAGGAATTAAAGGGATAGTAATAAGGAGTGAACGTTTATGGCATTGTCGAATACTGCTGTACCTAAATATTACGGTATGTTTAGAGATGCTGTAATTAGGGGAGAAATACCGGTATGCAAAGAAGTCGGCATGGAGATGTATAGGATAGACGATCTTATTGCGAATCCCGGAATATATTATGACGATCAGGCAGTTGAGGGCTGGATAAAGTTTTGCGAGGCAGAATTAACTCTAACTGACGGTTCTGATTTAACATTGCTTGATTCATTTAAATTATGGGGAGAGCAAGTTTTCGGATGGTATTATTTCGTGGATAAAGATGTATACGAACCAAATTCTGATGGACATGGAGGTCATTATGTTCATAAAACTGTGAAAAAGAGACTGATTAACAAGCAATTCTTAATAATCGGTAGAGGAGCCGCAAAGTCACAATACGAATCCTATATGCACGAATATTATTTGAATGTTGACACATCAACAACTCATCAAGTGCATACATCCCCGACTATGAGACAAGCTGAAGAAGTGTTAGCGCCAATGCGAACTGCAATAATGAGAGCACGAGGACCGTTATTTAAGTTTTTAACAGAAGGTTCGCTGCAGAATACAACAGGCTCTAAAGCAAACCGAATGAAATTAGCCTCGACCAAAAAAGGAGTAGAAAATTTTCTTACAGGTTCGTTGGTTGAAATCAGGCCAATGTCAATTGATAAACTTCAAGGCTTGAACAGTAAGATAAATACAGTTGACGAATGGCTTTCCGGAGATGTACGAGAAGATGTCATAGGTGCACTCGAACAAGGTGCATCAAAAAACGATGATTATTTAATCATTGCTGTCAGTTCGGAAGGTACCGTTCGTAACGGTCCTGGCGATACAATCAAAATGGAGTTAATGGACATTCTCAAGGGAGAATACATTAATCCGCACGTATCTATCTGGTGGTATAAACTTGATTCTGTTGATGAGGTTGCTAATCCTGATATGTGGATAAAAGCCAATCCCAATTTGGGAAAGACAGTCAGTTATGAAGCGTATCAAATCGATGTAGAAAGAGCGGAAAAAGCACCGGCAGCAAGAAATGATATTTTGGCAAAACGTTTCGGGTTGCCTATGGAAGGTTATACGTACTATTTTACATATGAAGAAACAATTCCGCACAGAAAAAGAGATTATTGGAAATTGCCATGTTCACTAGGTGCTGACTTATCACAAGGTGATGATTTTTGTGCGTTTACTTTCTTGTTCCCATTATCTAATGGTAGTTTTGGAGTTAAGACAAGAAATTATATTTCTGAAATGACTTTGATGAAATTACCCCAAGCGATGAGAGTAAAATATGAAGAATTTATCAACGAGGGTAGTTTAGCGGTATTACCAGGTGTTGTACTTGACATGATGGAAGTTTACGACGATCTAGATAAATTTACAGTTGAAAATGAATACGATGTTCGTTGCTTTGGGTTCGACCCTTATAATGCAAAGGAGTTTGTTGCAAGATGGGCTACCGAAAATGGTCCTTATGGAATTGAAAAAGTAATTCAGGGTGTAAAAACGGAATCGGTTCCATTGGGCGAATTAAAAAAACTAGCTGAGGAACGTTTGTTGTTATTCGATGAAGAACTTATGTCGTGGGCTATGGGTAATAGCATCGTTATGGAAGACACTAATGGTAACAGAAAGCTTCTGAAAAAAAGATACGAGGAAAAAATCGATGCTGTTGCAGCTATGATGGATGCATTTGTGGCATTCAAAATAAACAGAGAAGCATTTGAATAATATTTTACTCGCTTATTAAGTGCTGCTAATAGCAGCTTTTTTTTTTTATTTAAAAATAAAGGGAGGAATTTAGAGTGAATATATTTAGTAGACTCCAGCATGGCTGGAACGCTTTTATGAACAAAGATCCAACTGTGGTATATAAACCTCAAATAAATACATATTCGTATCGACCGGATAGAGCTAGATTCTCAGGACGCAACGAACGTTCCATAGCGACATCGATATATAACCGAATATCTATGGATGCGGCATCTATAGATATAAAACATGTTCGGTTAGACGCGAATGATCGTTATACAGAAATGATGGATTCCAGTCTTAATAACTGTTTGACACTAGAAGCCAATATTGATCAAACAGCCAGAGCATTCATGCAGGATATATACTCATCATTGTTGGACGAAGGATGTGTTGCTATTGTTCCGGTAGATACTACGCTTGATCCGAATATTAGTAATTCATATGATATTTTATCAATGCGTACCGGACAAATAATTGATTGGAGAACTGATTCAGTAAAAGTTAGATTGTATAACGAAATATCCGGAAGGAAAGAGGATATATGGTTAGCTAAAAAAAATATAGGCATCGTGGAGAATCCTTTATACGCAGTTATAAATGAGCCTAATTCGACAATGCAACGCTTGATAAGGAAATTGTCTTTATTAGACGGAGTAGACGAACAAGCCAGTTCTGGAAAATTAGACTTAATAATCCAATTGCCGTATGTAATAAAAACCGAAGCACGAAAAAAACAAGCTGAGGAACGTCGTAAAGACATAGAAGAACAATTATCAGGTTCTAAATATGGTATTGCTTATACAGATGGCACAGAAAAAATAACACAGTTAAATCGTTCGGTGGAAAATAATCTAATGAAACAGATTGAGTATTTGACGAGTATGCTATATAGCCAGTTAGGAATAACTCAAACTATCATGGATGGTACTGCTGATGATAAGACTATGTTGAATTATTATTCTCGCACTATAGAACCTATGGTTGCTGCTGTTGCGGATGAAATGAAACGAAAATTTCTTACAAAAACAGCAAGAACACAAGGACAATCCATACGTTATTATAGGGATCCATTTAAGCTTGTACCGGTATCTGATTTGGCAGAAATTGCAGATAAGCTTACTCGAAATGAAATATTGACTTCGAATGAAATGCGACAAATTATAGGTATGAAACCTTCTGACGATCCGAAAGCAGATATGCTAATCAATAGTAACATCAACCAATCGCCAGAAATGCTTAATGAAAATAAGCCATTAGTACAACAAGAAAAGGAAGGAGAAAATCAAAATGAATAATTATGATTTTAGTGGTTATGCCACTAGAAATGATTTATTATGCGAAGATGGTAGAACCATCCGAAAAGATGCGTTCAAAGATAACGACGGAGCAACGGTTCCTTTGATTTGGAACCATAACCATAAAGATTCACAGGCGGTTTTAGGACATGCTTTATTAGAGAATCGCAAAGATGGTGTATACGCCTATTGTACATTTAATGATACAGAGGAAGGCGAGCATGCAAAACAACTAGTACATAACGGCGATGTAAGGTCGTTATCAATTTATGCTAATAAACTGAAGCAAGTCGGTGGCGACGTGATACATGGTTCTATAAAAGAACTAAGTCTCGTGCTGGCGGGATCTAATCCAGGGGCGTATATCGACTTCGTTATGGCTCATGGTGAAGATGAGGACGATGGATTATGGGCAAACTATGACGAAAATGCACTTGTGATCTATCATTCAAGCGAAAAAGAAAGCGGGGGAAACAAAATGAACAAGGAAGAATTAGACCAACAAAAAGAAAATGGAGATGATAACGAGAAAAAAGAAAAAAAAAGAAAAAAAGAAAAAAATATTCAAGAAGTTTTTAATGAATTAACAGAAGAACAACAAGAAGTTGTGTATGCACTTATTGGAATGGCGTTGGAAGACGCGAATAAAAACGAAAACGACGATGACGATAAAAAAGGAGACGGAAATATGAAGCATAACGTATTTGATAACGATGAAAGAAAACAGGATTATCTATCGCATAGCGTCCAAGAGGACATTATTAAGTTGGCTAAATCAAGTCAAGTCGGCAGTCTACAAACGGCACTAGAAATTTATGCCGATAGCAATGGGTTGCAACATGACGCTTTGAGTGGTGGATTCACTCAAAACGGAACAGGTAATGTAACCATGTTATTCCCTGAATATCAAGAAGTTCGTCCTGGTGCGCCGGAAATCATCACAAACGATCAGGATTGGATCTCGGTTGTTATGAGTAAGGTACATAAGAGCCCTATCTCAAGAATAAGAACCAGCCAAGTCGATATAAGAAATATTAATGATTTAAGAGCAAAGGGCTATAAGAAGGGTAAAGAGAAGAGTCTTGCAGGAAACTTCAAACTTGTAAGAAGAACAACTGATCCACAGACTGTATATGTAAAGAATGCTCTTCACCGAGATGATATCATCGATATTACAGATTTCGATTATGTGAAATATCTATATAATATTGATAGAATAATGCTTAACGAAGAACTTGCTACGGCAATGATGCTCGGAGACGGTCGTGACGAAGGTGCTGAGGATAAGATTGCACCAGACAAAATCAGACCGATTTGGACAGATGACGATCTATATACAATTCACGTAGATCTTGATATTGATAAAGCTAAGAAGGAACTTCAGGGTACTGGAACGGGTGTAAGTTTTGGAGAAAACTATATCTACGCAGAGGCAATTATTAATACGGTTCTTCATGCGAGAGAAAACTACAAAGGAAGTGGTACACCTGATTTCTTTATGACGCCACACATGTTGAATGTTATGTTACTTGCTCGCGATATGAATGGTAGAAGAATCTACTCATCAAAAGCAGAGCTTGCTTCAGCACTTAATGTTGGTAATATCTATACAGCCGAGCAGTTTGAAGGCAAGACAAGAACAACTACAGATTCTAAGAAGAAGAAAATTCTTGGCATTATTGTAAATCTTGCAGATTATTCTTTGGGTGCTACAAAGGGCGGAGAAGTCACTCATTTTACACAGTTTGACATCGAATTCAATCAAGAAAAATCACTTCTTGAAACTAGATGCTCAGGAGCACTTACAAGAGTTTATTCGGCTATTGCAATTGAAGAAGATGTGACAGCCGATTCTCGCAACATAGTCGGCTGATATTATAGGAGAAATTCAAAATGACAAAATTCTTTGGGAAAATCGGTTATGCTATGACGCAGGAAACTAAGCCCGGTGTATGGATGGATCAAATAATGGAACGTGAATATTACGGGGATTTATTGAGAAATTCTTATAGATTTCAAACATCGGATAAAGTAAACGATGATGTTTCGATAGCTAATGAATTTAGCATTATAGCCGATTCATTTGCTAAAGATAATTTTCATTTAATGAAGTATATCGAGTTTGAGGGTACTAAATGGAAAATCACAAATGTTGAGGTTAGGTACCCTCGACTAAATTTAACGGTGGGAGGTATATATAATGAAAACTAGATATGAATTGCATGAGTTTTTATGCGAGATTTTAGGCAGTAGAAATGTATATTTTCAACCACCGGAATCTGTTAAAATGAAATATCCGGCTATAGTTTATGAACGAACCGAAATAAAAAATCGTTTTGCAAATGATGCCGTTTATAAACAGAATAACGCATATTTATTAACGGTCATAGATAAGGATCCTGATAGCGAAGTGTCGAAGCAATTAGCTAATATACCATTGTGCAGATTGCAACAACATTTTGTATCTGATAACCTTAATCATGATATATTTAAAATTTATTATTAAAAGGAGGACTACTTGAATGAGTAAACTAACATGGGATAAGATCGGTGAAAGACTATATGAAACCGGTACAAAAAAAGGCGTTCTATATCCAGCCTCAAAGGACGAACAAGGAGCTACCCAATATCCGAAAGGTGTGCCTTGGAACGGTTTGACCGCTGTAACAGAAAGCCCATCGGGAGCAGAGGCAACGGCTATATATGCAGATGATATTAAGTATTTGAATATCCAGTCAGCAGAAGATTTTGCTGCAACATTGGAAGCACTTATGTACCCTGAAGAATTTGCAGAATGCGATGGTTCCAAGTCAATAGTTGCGGGTGTAACAATCGGTCAGCAAAAGCGTAAGATGTTTGGATTGTCGTATGTTACCACTTTGGGTAATGACGTAGATGGAAATGATTATGGATACAAGTTACATATCGTGTATGGATGTATGGCTACACCATCAGAGAAAAACTATGCAACAATCAATGATTCACCGGAAACAATTACTATGAGTTGGGAAATTTCTACTACACCGGTAGATATTCCGGGAGTAGATAAGGATGGTAATCCATTTAAACCAACAGCAACCATGACGTTTGACAGCACAAAGACTGATTCAAAGATAATGAAAGCAATCGAAGATATTCTTTACGGTACAGCTGATACCGAAGCAAGACTTCCATTACCAGAAGAAATTCTTAAAATTCTTAAACCAAGTGATACATCAATTGTAGGCTAAAAACATATTTAAAGGGACGGACTATTAACCGTCCCTTATTTTTTTTTATTTGAAAGGAGAACAATATTATGATTAAAAAAACTATAACTTATATGGATTATAACGGAGTAAGCAGAACCGAAGATTTCTGGTTCAATCTTACTACAGCGGAACTTATGAAAATGGAATTGGGCACAAGAGGCGGCTTCTCAGAAATGATAACCAGAATTGTTCAAGCCAATGATGTGCCGACGATGATGAAAGTATTTGATGATTTTATCAGAAAATCATACGGACAAAAGAGCCCAGATGGAAAAAGATTTATCAAGTCAGAGGCTATAACCGAAGAATTTTGCCAAACAGAAGCATACTCAAATTTATTCATAGAATTCATTACGGATACCGATAAGGCTATCGAATTCATGAATGGTATCGTCCCGGCGGAAATCAGTAAAAAAACGAATCTGGTTAACCAAAAGTCATTGATGGACGGAACCAATATCAATAATTAAGAAAATAAATGGGAGGAAGAAGAATGCTTCAAATAATTATACCTGCTGAAGAACGATGGGATGAAGAACATGAAGAATTTATTGTGTCTAAAAAAGAGCAAAAATTGATGTTGGAGCATTCTTTAGTGTCCCTTTCAAAATGGGAATCTAAATGGCAAGTGCCTTTTCTATCAAAAAAAGAAAAGACATATGAGGAAACTTTAGATTATATAAAATGCATGACAATTACACAGAATGTAAGCGATGATGTATATAATCGTTTAACGTCGAAAAATCTAACAGACATACGAAACTATATCGAATCACCTATGACTGCTACAGTTATACACGACACTCAACCGTCAAGTCGAACAGGAGAATTTTTAACAAGTGAACTTATTTATTATATAATGATAACCTTTAATGTACCAATGGAGTGTCAAAAATGGCATATCAATCGTTTGTTCACACTTATAAAAATATTCGAAATAAAAAACAGAAAACCAAGAAAAAAGAGTAAGAGTGAAATTATGAAAGAAAATGCCGTTAGAAATGCAAAACGACGAGAAAAATACAACTCAAAGGGGTGAATAAAAATGTCAATTATAAGCTTTAGGCATAAGGGCGATTTTGCTAAGGTAGATAAATACTTTGGAAAATTAAAAAATGTGTTTAAAATAGATATTTTCAATCGATATGGTCAAAAAGGTGTTAGTGCTTTAAAATCAGCAACCCCTATTAATTCTGGTAAAACTGCGTCTTCGTGGTTTTATAAAGTAAAAAAAAACAGCGAATCGGTTGCTATCGAGTTTTATAATTCGAATGAAAATAAAGGAGTACCCATAGCTATTATATTGCAATATGGTCATGGAACTCGTAATGGCGGATATGTACAAGGGAGAGATTATATAAACCCTGCCATTCAACCAATTTTCGAACAACTGGCTTCGGAATTATGGAGGGAGGTTATCACTTCATGAGTACGTTAATTGATAGCAGAGTTGCAGAAATGAGGTTTGATAATCGTAATTTTGAGAGAAATGTTGCCACAAGTATGTCCACATTAGACAAGCTTAAAGAAAAATTAAAATTAAAAGATGTGGCAACGGGCTTGGAAAACATAACATCCGCAGCAAATAAAGTAACTTTTTCACATATTGGTAATGAAACAGATACTGTCGGTGTTAAATTTTCAGCGATGCAAGTTGCGGCTACAACAGCATTAGTAAATCTTACGAATGCAGCAATGCAAGCGGGAACGAGTATTGCAAATTCACTTATTAGTGCTGCCAAATCGGGATTTCAAGAGTATGAAACTCAAATCAATGCTGTTCAGACCATTTTAGCTAATACGTCGTCAAAGGGTACAACCCTTGAACAGGTAAATAATGCTTTAGATGAACTAAACCATTATGCTGATATGACTATTTACAACTTTACGGAAATGACACGTAATATAGGTACTTTTACTGCTGCCGGTGTTGATTTGGATACTTCTGTTGCCGCAATTAAAGGTATTGCTAATTTGGCTGCGGTATCAGGATCGACTTCACAGCAAGCAAGTACAGCAATGTATCAGTTGTCGCAGGCATTGGCTGCAGGAACTGTAAAATTGCAGGACTGGAATTCAGTTGTTAATGCTGGTATGGGTGGACAAGTATTTCAGGATGCTTTAAAAGAAACAGCTCGTGTACATGGAATCGCCATAGATCAAATGATAAAAGATGAAGGCTCATTTAGAGAAACCTTACAAAAAGGGTGGTTATCTTCTGAAATATTGACAGAAACCCTATCTAAGTTTACTGGCGATTTGACCGAAGAACAGCTAACATCTATGGGATATACAGCGGAACAGGCACAAGAAATAATGAAACTCGGTCAAACTGCTAATGATGCAGCAACAAAGGTAAAAACTTTTACTCAATTGATTGACACTTTAAAAGAAGCAAATCAATCAGGTTGGACGCAAACATGGGAAATATTAATTGGTGACTTTGAAGAAGCAAAATCACTTTGGACTTCAGTGTCTGATCAGTTAGGTAATATGATTCAACAATCCGCAGATGCAAGAAATAATCTTTTGCAAGGTTGGAAAGATTCCGGCGGACGTACGATGATAATCGATTCGGTAAAAAATGTCTTCGAAGGACTTGTTACAATTTTAAACTCTGTAAAAGAGGCTTTCACAGATGTGTTTCCGCCAATTACAGTTGAGCAACTTGTTAAGGTGACAGAAAAGATAAAAAGTTTATCTGAAAAATTCAAAATAAGCGAAGAGCAAGCCAATAAATTAAAGTCAGTATTTAAAGGTGTCTTTTCTATACTGGGTATAGGAGTTACAATAATAAAAAATGTCGTATCAGCAATAGTACAATTGTTTAGCCATTTTACAGGATTGGGTGATAGCGTTTTAAACGTATCGAGTTCTGTAGGTGAATGGATTTCGAAGTTACATAATTCTATAAAAGAGACTAACATATTTGGAAATGCTATTAACGCTGTAATTAGTTTTGTAGGAGGAGCAATCGAGCGAGTTAAAGAATTTGTTTCGGTTTTAAGTGACAAAATAAACATTCACGGATTTGAAGATATTGTCAATGTTCTGAAAAATATTTGGAGTATGACATCTGGGGTAAGATCCTCACTTGCGAATACTATTCGTGGTATAGGTAATGCGTTTAAAGATGCTTTTCATAATGGTGATATAAAATCTTTTTTAGATATTGTGAATGGTGGTTTATTAGCAACTGTTATTGTGAAAATAAAGAAATTTATAAGCGGTATTGCTGACTCATTTGACAGTTCAACCAGCATAATAGATCACATAAAATCCATATTTGGCACTGTAAAAGATTCTTTAGAGAGTCTACAACAAAGTGTAAAGGCTGACACTTTGAAAAAGATTGCAATAGCCATAGGTGTACTAGCGGCTTCTCTATTAGTATTATCTATGATCGACCCTAAACGTTTGACCTCTGCATTAGTAGCCATAACCGTTTTATTTGGAGAATTAATGGGAGCAATGGCTATATTCGAAAAAATAGCAGGTAAAAGCAAAGGCGTATCAAAAACTATAGGTGTAATGATTGCTATGTCTACTGCAATACTGATTTTGGCGAGTGCCTTGAAAAAAATATCAGATCTCGAATGGAACCAATTAGCGATTGGACTAACTGGTATATTAGGACTTATGGCTATAGTCGTATCAGCGGCAATTGTAATGGGTAAATATGGAAAGAAAATAAAGAGCGGAGCTGCTCAGATGGTAATAATGGCAGCCGCTCTAAAAATATTGGCATCAGTATGCGGAGAGCTATCGCAATATAGTTGGCTTGAATTGGGAAAAGGTTTATCAGGAATCAGTGGAATGTTATTGGCGTTTGCTGGATTTCAATTTCTGATGAAACAGATTAAACCAACTAAATTATTACGCTCAGCAACTTCGTTAGTAATAATAGGAGCTGCATTAGAGATATTTGCAGATGTATGTAGTAAATTTGGACAGATGCAATGGCCTGATTTAGGTAAAGCAGGAGCTGCAATAGCTGGTATATTAGCTATATGCGCCGGATTTGAATTGTTATCGGGTATGTCTGGCAATATACTGGCAAGCTCAGCAGCTTTGGTGATCATGGCTACAGCATTAAATCTTATGGTACCAGTATTACAATCCTTAGGCAGTATGTCTGTTGATGAAATAGTAAAGGGAATAGTTTCAATAGCTGCTACAATGGCGATTATAGGAGTTGCAGGATACGCTTTGGAACCGGTAGCACCAGTTATATTGGCTGTTAGTGGCGCGGTTGCATTGTTGGGCGTAGCATGTTTAGCAGCAGGTGCGGGGGTTATGGCATTTGCAACTGCTTTTTCGATATTGTCTACTGCTGGGGCAGTAGGAGCAGCAGCTTTTGTAGAAGCTTTAAGTGTCACGATAACTGGTATATTAGAGTTAATACCTTCAATGGTTGGCGTCATAGCAGAAGCTATTGTAGGTATATGTAATGCTATTATACTGAGTGCACCAGCAATAGGACAAGCCTTTAAAGCACTATTGTTGGAAGCTATCAATATTTGTGTAGAATGTATACCAGCGTTAGCAGACGGTATTTTCAAAATAATAGTCGGAGTATTGGAGACCGTTAAAACATATTCACCTAAAATAGTCACTTTATTATTTGATATTTTTAAGAGCATAGCTGAAAGTGCGGTTGAAGCATTGGGTAACATTAGCGCTGAATCATTTATTACAGGTATAGCTGCTATTACAGCATTTATGTTGGCATTAAATGCTATGACGGCGTTGGCAGCAGGGGCAATGGTTGGAGTGTTGGCATTTGGAGCGGTTGTTGCAGAATTGTCACTTGTGATTGCAGCATTAGGTGCTTTATCTCAAATACCCGGATTAGAATGGCTGATATCCGAAGGTGGGGATTTTCTTCAAATAATCGGTACAGCAATTGGCCAATTTATAGGCGGAATTGCAGGAGGATTTCTTGACGGTACCACATCTGCATTACCAGAGATGGCATCCAATCTTTCTATGTTTATGACGAATTTGTCGCCGTTTATAGAAGGTGCTAAGAACATAGATGGTGGTTTGCTATCCAATATACAGACATTAACAAATACAATTTTGGCACTGACCGGTGCGGGACTGTTAGAATCGATAACTTCATGGCTAACTGGTGAATCATCTTTTGCACAGTTTGGCACTCAATTAAAAGTGTTCGGAGAAGCAATAAAAGGATACGGCGATACAGTATCAGGTATAGACACAAGTGGTATTGAAGCATCTGTCGCGGCTGGAAAATTACTCATGGAGTTAGCGAAAACTCTTCCGAACTCAGGCGGGTTAGCTGGAATGCTAGCTGGTAATAATGATATAGGCGATTTTGGTACACAAATAATTTCGTTCGGAAATGCAATAAAGAATTATGGAGATATAGTATCTGGTATTAACACCGGAGGCATTGAAGCATCTGTAAACGCAGGAAAAATGTTGGCGGAATTAGCCAATGATACTAGCGGAGTTGATAATCTACAAAATTATGGAGATTCTTTAAAATCTTTTGGGGAAAATCTTACGGTTTTTGTTAATGATATTAGCGGGACAGATTTTTCAGGACTATACAATAGTTTATCCTCGCTAAATACGGCATTTGCCTCAGCCGGAACGCAAGGAATAAATGATTTTGTAAATTCACTCGTTTCTGCATCGGGAAATATTTCACAAGCGGTATCATCCGTAGTTGGATCAGCAATTTCCGCATTGCAAAGCAGAAACGGAGAATTCCAATCAAGCGGTGCTAATTTGGGAAATTCTTTGGCTACAGGAATAGTGTCGTCTAGTGCGATAGTTATGTCCGCTATAAACAACATGGCATCGGCTGGCATAAATAGCGCAAATAATCAAGTGGGTGGTTATAGAGCAGCAGGTTATAACATGGCATTAGGACTAGCGTCGGGTATTAGCTCGGGTAGTTCTTCGGCTATAGCTGCCGCAGTAAGCTTGGCTAAAAGTTCATTAGCTGCCGCAAAAGAAGCGTTAGGAATACATTCCCCATCTAGGGCTTTTATAGCAATCGGTAGATATATCGGTGAAGGCTTAGCAAACGGTATACGAGATAATGCATATAGAGCAGTTGATGAAACTGAAGCGTCAGCAGCAAAAGTTAAGAGTGTGGCGAAAAAGTCTTTTGATGATGTCGAAAAATGGGTAGAAGAAGCAAAGTCTTTCGACGAGTTGAGTTTGGCGGAGGAACTTGAAATATGGGACGCTATGATTTCAAAATACGCCGAGGGTACAGAGGAAAGACTAAAAGCTGAAAAAAATGCTTATTCTGTTCTAAAGGAATTAAGAGAAGAAGATTATCAAAATTCAACAAAATGGATTGACAAAGAAAAAGACTACAATCGCATGAGCGTTCAAGAAGAACTTGATGCATGGAAACGTCTCCAAGAGCGATACATCGAAGGTACTGATGAACGAGCAGAAATCGATAAAAAGATTTACGATCTGAAACACGAACTTATTGATGGAGATGTATATGCACTGGAAAGAGAAATTCAGGCTAATGATGACTTAATAGCATCATTGGAAGAAGGAACAGTTGCTTATTCTAATGCTGTAAAAGAAGGTATATATCTTCGTAAGTTGTTAAAAGATGCGGAATATAGTACATCTAAGAATTGGATTGAAACTGAAAAAGATTATAATCGTTTGGACACTAAAGGCGAACTTGAAGCTTGGGAACGGGTTCAGGCAAGATATGAAGACGGTAGTGAAGAACGAATAGAAATCGATAAAAAGATTTACGATCTAAAACACGAACTTATTGACGGTAATATAGATGCGTTGGAAGACGAGATAGAAGCTAACAAACGTCTGATTGCAACTTTAGAAGAGGGTTCGGTCGCACGGTCCAATGCAGTTAAAGAGGGCGAATACCTTAAGAAACTACTGTACGATGCTAATTATCAGAATTCTATGGATTGGATTCAAGACCAAGAGGATCGTGGGGAATATTCTTTAGCCGACAAATTAGCGTGGAATACTCGTATGCTGAATAAATACGGTAAGCGAAATAAGGAAACACGTAAAAAGTACGAAAAAGAAATCTATGCCACGCAAAAAGAAATCTACAACGCTTATAAAGACTTTCTTGATGATTGTCAAAATGTTAAGGATGATTACGTCGAGAAAGAAAAGGAATTAAACGAAAAACTCGAACAGGACATTAAAGAACTGGAAGATAATTATTCGGATACCCTCAATTCAAGGATTCAGTCACTTTATAATGCATATGGTTTGTTTGATAAGGTGGAGCAAAAAGGAAAAACCGGTGTTTCCGAATTGACAAAAAATCTTCAAGATCAAGTTGCAGAGTTTGAGGATTGGGACTATACACTTCAACAACTATCTAAACGAGGACTAAACCAAGCATTGATAGAAGAACTTCAGGAAATGGGACCATCAGCTATTGCTAATATTCGAGGCTTGAATTCTATGACTGATGCCCAACTTTCGCAATATGCAAATTTGTGGGCTGAAAAGCATAAAGAAGCAACAGACAGAGCAACTGATGAATTAACCGACTTACGCAAAGAAACAAATAGCCAGATTAAAGATCTTAAAACCACATATAATTCAGATTTGGATGAATTGAAGAAAGACACTGACGAAAAACTCGGTGAATTAAAAGATGCTTTCTTAAAGAATATCGGTGCTATCAAAGACGATACCGAAGAGAAATTCCAAGAAATTGTTTCTATAGCAAGCACTGTTTTAGGTTCTGCCGGTTGGGATGAACTCGGCGAATATATGGTCGACGGATTAATTGAAGGTGTAGAAAGCAAACAACCTGAATTTCTTAAAACTTTGGAGAGTCTTATTTCTGCCGGAACGGAAATAACTCAAGATACTGCCGAGATACACTCACCATCGCGAGTATTTGCCAGAATCGGTGAATATATGGTTGAGGGTTTGATAGGCGGTATTACTAATCGAAGTAATGATGCTTCTAAAGCGAGTGCTGATATGGCACGTGGTACAATTCAGTCTGTAAGCAGATTGATAAGTGATATGTCTACAATAATCGATAGCGATATGGAGATAACACCAACCATAAGTCCTATTTTGGATATGACAAATGTGCAGAATGGGCTTAATCAAATGGATAGCACACTTTCGGCAAACAGAAGTATTGCTCTAGGAATGAGTGTTGTGTCTAAAAATCAAAATGGATTAGCATATCAGTTTGGCGATGCTATATCAAAGTTGGCAGATGCGAATACACAATCAAACGGTCAGATTGTAGATGCAATAGACGGCTTGAAAAGTGATTTGTCTGACTTGGTAGATAAAGTAAGTCAATTACAAGTCGTGATGGATACAGGCGAATTGGTCGGCGCAATAAGTCCTGAAATGGACAGAAGTCTTGGTGTAGCAGCAACGATGAAAAGGAGAGGTAATATATGATTCAATCGATAACATTTTTTAAAAGTCCTGACGATATTCTAAAATCGCATGATAAGAATACAAAAGTGGACTGCAAAAATACATGGGATGATTGGCATATATTAGCCGAATCCCGTCCGGTCTTTGCTCCACCCGAACCAAAGACAAATTATATAGATGTACCGGGAGGAAACGGATCTCTGGATTTATCGGAGGCTCTTACGCGTTACCCAACGTACAATAACCGTACCGGTACATTTAAATTTAAGGTTATGAATGATTACGAGGTCGGTAACCGTATTGTTTTAGAGTCGAATGATCGTAATCGTTGGGCTCAAAGGTATTCGGAAATTATGGAGTATTTACATGGAAAATGCTTATATGCGGTTTTGGACGATGATCCAACATGGTTTTATCAAGGGCGTTTTACAGTAGATTCGTGGGAGTCAGATGATACTTGGTCTGTTATAACAATCGGGTACAATGTGAATCCGTTTAAATGGAATATATCATCATCTACTTCTGATTGGCTGTGGGATCCGTTTAACTTTGAAACAGGAGTTACTTGGGATACCATATGTACTGATATAGAAATAGATAATCAAAATGGATTTAGTGAAATGCAATTTCCACCATATACTTTGGATTCTGATTCATTGAATACTTTCTTTGGTGGTGTTCCAATTTCACCAACGATAACATTTAAACCAAAATGTCCGACTCATCATAAGTTATTAACCTATAATAACGGAATATTGAGATGCCCTGAAAGCAGTTGCGGTAAATTGGATAAAGGTATAGATATTCGATTTGTCAATTCATATTTGGATATTGACATCACAATGAATTTTAAAGGCGGAACAACATTTGCTCCTGATTTTATTTTCTATGGACAAACCAGACCGTATAAAATGTATTTTAAAGGAGTAGGTAATGTTTCAATAGATTTTAGAGTGGGGAGGTTATAATCAATGTATAGTATAATGGGTGACGGCGTTATGATTTACAGTGATGTATCTCCTACAGAGAGCCGAAAAGCAGACAGTCCAAAACTTACGTTAAAGGACAATGCCGCAGGCTCTCTGGAAATAACTCTTCCACCGGGAAACGCCGGATATGATATATTGAAACGTATGACATCTGAAATAATCGTATATCGGGACAAACAAGAATTATGGAGAGGCAGAATACTCTCTGAAAAAATGAATTTCTGGAATAACCGAACTTTAACTTGTGAGGGTGAACTGTCATATTTGAACGATACAATTCAACCGCAAGCAAAGTATCCGGAGGGAACGACTGTCGGAAGTTTTCTGACTTCTGTTTTGGACAACCATAATAAACGATATGGCGATGATGAAGAAAGATATAAGTTTTACATTGATGAAGCATATATCTATAACTACAACGAGCCATTTACAGAAGAAATTGTTACCGATTACGGAAAGACATTAGATGCTATAAACGAAAATGTTGTCAATGCTTTTGAATGTCATCTCTGTATAAAAAGAATTGGCGATAAGAAATATATAAGTCTGATAAAAGAAGAATACAAACTTAATGAGAACTCGCAAATTATAAGATTCGGAGATAATCTTTTAGATTTTACAAAGAATTGGGATTTAACAGATTTGGCAACGGTCTTAATCCCAAGAGGTGCAACCGTAGAACAGGAATCAACCGAGGATTCAGATGCGTTTGATACTTATGTAACGCTGTCTGATATTCCTAAGGGAGATGTGGTTGATAAAGAAGAAATCGGATATTATGAGCGAGATAAAGACGGAAAACTTACTCACAATGAAGATGGAAATTTGATTTACATTTATCCCGACAAAAAAGACGAAAACGGAAATTTAGTCTATAAATACAAAGTAGATAAAGACGGTTATATTATTATCGAAAGTAAGACGTTGGATAACTCGGTTACTGTTCCTACGATACGAGTAGACACCAAAACAAATAAGAAAGATACTGTTATGGTTGAATTCCTTGATTACAGTATCGATAGTGATAATAAGGTTACATCTACAATTACCGCTAAGATCGAAACAGACGGAACATATGCGAATGTGTACTTGAAGAACGAAAATGAGGAGTTCTATTGTCTTAAAGACATATACGGACGAGTTGAAGCCGTTGCGGATTTCAGCGAGACAAAGGATTCAATCGAACTATTAAAGAAGACGCGAGATTATATCAAAGAACATCAGTTTGACCAAATGACGCTTGAAGTATCGGCAGTCGATTTGCGATATTTGTCGAACTTTAACGAGCCGGTAAAAATTCTTGATCGTATAAGATGTATTTCTTATCCACACGGAATGAATACCTTGTTTACGGTAACTGAACTGAGCATAGAGCTTGATAAGCCTGACAGTGCAAAATATACTCTCGAAAAGACTCTTTTGAATACTTCAGGTACATCTTCGTTATCTGAAACAATGAGTTCGGTGTCTTCGGAGATAGAATCACCGCATTCTACAATATTAAAGAATGCACAAGCAAATGCTGATAAAATGCTGAGGGAGAATACAAACGGTTATGTGTCATTGATTACAAATAATCAAAATGGACAACATTCAGAGGCTTTAGTTGTTTCTTCGGGTAAGGACTATACACGTTCGGAACACTTTTGGATATGGAACGTTAACGGCCTCGGTCATTATACGGAATATGCCGATCAGGATGCTCCTCAAGGCGATACTGATGATAAAACCGATACCTTTTGGAACAACGGAAAACCATATAAGCTAAATCTCGGTATAACTATGGACGGTGCGATTGTCGCGAATCGTATAACCGTCGGTCATATGAGTGCCGATAGAGTTCGCACAGGTGTATTAATGTCGCAAGACGGAAATGTCGTGTGGAATTTGAATAAAGGCGGAAGTATGGTTATAAAGAAAGGCTCTATAGATTTGGGAAATAGCTCATTCAGTGTTAATGACAATGGAGAATTAAGAGCTGTTAAAGGTTATATAGGTGGTTTCGTCATCGAGGCGGATAATCTGCATAATGACTGTATAACTTTAGATAAAAGCGGACTGGTACTCGTCAATGAAAAAACGAATGTCGGTAAAATCGGAACAACTCAATGGGAAAACGAACCGAGTAAAAAGATTCTGTCTATGAGCTTGGAACCCGATGGTGCTGCTATTGTTTGGGGATATAAAGAAAAATATACCGATGAAAAATACACCGCTCAATTTATCTATGCTGCTAAAGATTATGGACAATACAAAGCGGGTAATTTCTATATGCATGGCAATTTAGATTTAAGAGGTCGCGAATTGAAAAATTTTGTAATAAATCCATCCACAGCAGATAAGGAAAATAATAATATCGTAGTTAATAGTTATACTTCCGATGGAAATGTACTTTTAGTCAAACCAGGGTTCATTACAGCCGAAGGTACTATTGATTATACAAAGACCGTAAGTGTCAAAATTCAAAATGGTTTTGTAATGAATAGGTAATATTTTCTTGCATAAGATTAAAACATATGATATAATTAAATATACAGAAATTATATTAATTTAGGAGGATAAGGTTATGAAAAAGATGATATGTAAAATACTATCAGCAGTGATGATATTATCAACTATGATGGTGCCTTCGGTGTCAGCTGACGAAGCTGTTCCGACTGCATCAACAGTGTTGGTTAACGGTGAAGATATCAAATTCGATTCTTATAATATCAATGGGAATAACTATTTCAAACTTCGTGATTTAGCATATGTTTTAAATGCGACAGAAAAACAGTTTTCTGTAGGCTATGATGAAGTTATGAATACAGTTTCATTAACCAGCAGTCAACCATATACCATTGTTGGAGGGGAATTGGAAAGTTTAGACGGCGATGTTGTCGAAGCTACAGCTACTAATTCTTCAATTTTAAAAAATGGAGAAGAAGTTAATCTACAAGTATATCTTATCAATGACAGCAATTATTTCAAACTTCGAGATATAGGTAAATTATTTGATTTCGGTATAGATTGGAATGGTGAAAAAAATATTATATCCATAGATACTTCTAAGAATTATATTTCCGAAAATGAAGGTGATAAAGTGATTGAAAGTACATATTATTCTCAATATCAATCTGGCGATAAAGTCGAGATAAAGGGTAAGCTACTCTCTATTGAAGAATATAGAGGCGAAAACGGTAGTTGGGATAATGCCACACTATTAGGACATTTTAAAGACAATAATGATAATGATTGGATTACATACTTAAATGAAGACGAGTATGGTATAGGACATAAGAGTGATTTCGAAAAATATGTAGGTGCAAATGTAACAATATCGGGTACATACGAAGGTTATTCTAAGAAATTTGAAAAACCATTCATATCACTGTATACTATGAAAAGCGACAGTAACATCACTATAAACGGTATACGTAAAGTTGAAGAACTTCTCGCTAATGGACAGATACCAATAGAAAATGAATTCGATCCATATATGGGTGGGATGTCTATAGAATGGATGTTAAAAAGTGTTAAACATTATTTGGAATGTATAAAATCGGGATATGAAATTTTGGAATAAAGCACTTGACTTTATATCGATATTTTGGTATTATTATTATAAAATAATGCTGAGGGAGAAAATAAGATATGGGTATATTTGACGAGAGATTTCCGGGTATAGATTGGCATTGTGATCGATGTGGTGCATACTTAAATTCACAAGAGGGTTTTGACGATCACAAGTATTTATGGAAATGCACAGAATGTGGACATAAAAACAGCATATCCAGAGATGATATTTATGCATCAGATGATGAGTTTAATAAGTATAAGGACTAACAAAACACGGAGTGAAAAAGATGAGAAAAAAAGCTGAAAAAGAATTAAAGAAACGTTATGCTATTGCAGAAGAAATAATAAAAGATAAAAACAAGTTAGATGATTTTCTCGAACGGCTTGAACGTAAAATAAAAGAGGTTCCTAAAATTGGCGAAAAATTATCGCATGTAATTGTCATGGTTTCTTTAGTCAAACACTATGCTACAAAAGAGTATACCGATTTCCCTATGGCGTCTTTGATAGCAGTTGTGGCAGCTTTGGTATATTTCATATCGCCTATAGATCTTATTCCGGATGGAATACCAATAGCAGGATATGTAGATGATGCTTTGGTTGTAGCTGTTTGTTGGTCTATTGTCGAAACTGATGTTGATAGATATTTAGAATGGCGTGATAACAATAAAGAAACGGAGTCCTAACAAGGGCTCCTTCTTTTTACGCGAAATTAGCAACTCCTTTTATGGAAAGGAGTGAAGTGTTATGAATATTTACGAATTACAATTCAGATGCAATTTCTTTTGGGATGTTCTTAAAATGTATATTCAAGATATGCGAACATTTAAAGCACCGATAGGTTATAGGTGTAAACGCATTGTATCTTGGAATATTACAGAGGATAACTACCAAATAGAACAATGTCAAGGAACATTTTTAGAATTTGTAAAATGGCTGGTAACACATGAATCATTCGAAATAACCGAAAAAATTAAAAAGTAAGAAAGTTAGAGTCCTAACAAGGGCTCTTTCTTTTTTATGCAATTTTTCAACAACGGAGGTGATTAAAACTATATGAAACTAATGAATGTTGAAATGGAAACTATGCTCGGACAAGTACAATCAGTACTCGGGCATGTAGACAAAGTCGGCTATGTTGCCGCCAGAAATACTCGCCTATTAAACACGGCACTTACTGAATATTTTCAAATCAAGCAAGAGCTTATAACTAAGTATGGCGAGAAAGAAATAATCAACGGCGAGCCGACAGGCAGAATAGTTGTAACTCCGAAATCAGAACATTTCAAAGAATTTGAAAAGGAGTTTTCTGAAATTGCAACTATCAAGCATGAGGTTGAGTTGATGAAGCTCAATTACAACGAGGTCATAGGCATCTTAAGCGGTGAGGAAATACTAAAGCTTGAATGGATGCTTGAAGACGAGGAGGGATAACCATGGCGAATATATCCGATTGGTTAAACAAAATAAAATCTGCTATATACGGCAGAGAAGTACGCACAGCATTGCACGACTCTATCGATGCTGTGAACCAAGAAACAGAGTCAAATACAGAGTCTTGTAAGAATTTGCGTAACGACCTTACCGCACATTCAAATACAAAAGCAACAGGCAGTGTTTTAGGGCATGTAACTTTATCTGACAGTGTAAGTGATACTTTCAATAATTCCGAATCGGTTGCCGCAACTCCGCATGCCGTAAAAATTGCATACGACAAAGCGGCTGACGCACGTTCGGCAGCAGACTCTAATAGAGCGGCACTGAATGATGAAGTGACAAAACGATCCAATGCGGATAAGGATTTATCCGAACGAATAAACGAACGAGTTAAAACTGATGAGGTTATGAGCGAAGATATAAGCACTCTAAAATCAAAAGCACATACGCACGATAACAAGGAAGTTCTTGATGGGATTAGTTCTACAGACATTGAAAAATGGAATGGCATTAAGGAACAGGTGACACAGGAACAACTTGATGAACATGCTGCTTATAATAACGAACAGGTAGCATCTTTGATGCGAGAAATAATGCTTTTACAAACTGCACTTGGTATTGTAATATACGACGGTGGTTTATTTGAGCAAGACTATGATGAAATAGAATTTGATGGTGGAGATTTCGACAATGAACCGACAGATGAGTTTGATTGTGGAGATTTCGAACCGTTGAAGATATCAACACAAGTAAACGCTGTCTTAGATGGCGGAAAATATTAAAAAAATGGAGGAATTCAAAATGGCAAACACAATTTTAATCAAAAGAGGTTTAATCAAAAATCTTTCAAATCTAACACTAGCAGAGGGCGAATTGGCACTTGCTTATAATGATGACAAAACAAAAATTGCTCTTTATGCAGGCAATGGTGGATCAAACATTCTTCTGAATCCGGATGTAACAGTTCCGACAAAGGTTTCAGAGTTGACGAACGACAGTAAGTTTCAAACAGAAAGTGAAGTTGCTACTACCGTAGCGGCAGCAATTGCAGCAACAGGACACGCGTCATTCAAGAAAGTTGACAGCATTCCATCTACAGAAACAGCAGAAGATAACGTATTGTATCTTGTTATGAATGGCAAGACTAATCACTATGATATTTATGCTAAAGTTGATTCGGAAGTAGTATTGCTTGATGACACAACTGTTGATTTAAGCGGCTATGCAACGGTAGAGGAACTTAATAAGAAAGTTGACAAAGTAGACGGTAAACAACTTTCAACTGAGGATTATACAACAGCGGAAAAAGAGAAGCTTGCAGCTTTGTCGAATTACACACATCCGACATCACATCCGGCAAGTATGATTACACAAGATTCAACGCATCGCTTTGTTTCAGATGCAGAAAAAACAGCATGGAACTCTAAATTGGACTCAACAAGTACAATAGATGGAGGAACATTTTAAGGAGGTTTAATCCATGGCAAACAAAATCTTATTAAGAAGAGGGTTAAAATCTAAATTGCCAACTCTTTCGGCAGGAGAACCGGCATATACCACCGATTCTCGTGAATTTTTTATGGGCACCGGAAGTGGTAATGTGAATATGGGTGGAAGTCAATGGTATACGGGTACTGCTATGAGCGGCACCAGTACATCAAGCACGTATTCGTATACTTCTTGCCCATTGGTTAAAGTTGGCGATATTTATCTAAACACTTCGTACGGATATATTTATCAGTGTGCTACCGCCGGAAGTGGAAGCAGTGCTAAGTGGAACTATAAAGGCACAATCAGGGGCCCGCAAGGTGCGACAGGTGCGACTCCAAGTTATTTCCCGAGCAACGGATATTCAAGTATAGACGACTTAACATTAGATGTAGTTGATTTAAAAGGTGAACACTTAGCACCGCCTACAACAATTACAATCGGTTGTGTGGATTCAAAACATCAATGGCTGGTCGATTATGTTTGTATGGACGGACAAGATCATTCTGCAATATTTAAGAAAGCTATTGATGCATTACCATCTAGCGGTGGTAAGATTACAATTTTGGAAGGAAGTTATTCCATTAAAAATACTATATCGTTTAGTAGTAAAAAAGTAGTGTTTGAGGGCATGGGTTCCGGGACAAGTATAAACGTCAATGGAACTTTTGTAACATCAGGTGGTAACAACAATATAACAATAAGAGACATCGATATTGTGGCATCTAATGTCGATGGTGGCATATTCGATTTGACAAATACGGACAAGATCAATTTAGATAATTGCAGTATGTCTGTTTCAATAAAATCCGGAATTGTTACGAGTACCGACGTAACAGCAGCTGTCAATGGTAGTGGCAACACAGATGTACATTTTAACAATTTGTCATTAACAGCCACATTTAATGCGAATGACGGCGAATGCGGTGCTGTATTTCGTTATTGTAATGTGCATGGCGATATGTCTAAGATAAAAGTAACAAGAACATCCGGATGTGATTACAATGTCAATACCTTTATGGTTTGCAAAGGTAGGGTGACAAATACCAGCTTGATGAGTGATCATTTCATATTGCATGGCACGGACCCTTTTGTTATTGATAACTGCTATGTGAAATGTTATTCCATAACACAAATTGAATATGATAACCGCGGAAGTGTAATCAATTCAAGGATTTACATAACAGGAAAAAACACTATACATTGGGCATTAACGCAGATTGCAAATTGTCAAATATCTATACCTTATACAAAGACAAAAATCTTATGTAAGGCAGAGATGTTTAATAACAATAAGATAGAAAATAGTGCAAGTAATATGTTTGTTTTCTCGCAGTATGCAATTATAGTTGGAAATAAATCAAAATGCACTATGACATCGTCTACCCCTACAGGTGCAGTTATAGCTAATAATGTAGTGGATTCCTATATGTCCAGTATTCTAACGGGAGAAGAATAAAAGAGGAGGTAAATGCAAATGGATATGAACAGATTTTATGTGGAAAATGGAAAAGTAGCATTGAACACATATGAAATTGTTGTAAGGCAATATTCAGACCTTGAAAAAAATGAATACTTTGATACGCCTCGTTATGTAAACGATAAAGAGGCATACGAGTTAGAGGTTAATTATGTGCCAAAGCACAGATTGCTTGAGATTGTGTCAAAAACAGCATTCGACAACTCTGAATATTCTTGGATGGAAGGTATTGAATTGCGAACAGCCGATCCACAAAAAGAAATTGCGGACATAGTTTCATATGGTAGCATTGAAGCATACAAGGCGAGTCTTCCGCAGGCACAGGACGAATTTAATCTTGATATGGATTATAGAATGTCTAAAATGGAATTGGGATTGTAAAGAGGAGGAAATGATATGACTTATGGTTATTGCAAAAAAATAATCGCAAGCGGTAAATACGATAAAAATGAAATGAAAGATAAATTGGATGTTTTTCTGTTGGCTAATCGTATTACCGATGAGCAATACAAGGAATTAATACAACTAATAAACGGTGGTGAGTAATGTTGGATACACCGATTACAAGAGCTGAACATGAAGAATTTCGTAGACGAATAGAGGAAGAACATAGTCGACAAAATAGACGCTTGGAACTTTTAGAAGAGAGTATCGAGCGTCTTAATGCTCTTAACACGTCTATTGAGAAACTTGCATTAAACATGGAGAGTATGCTAAAAGAGCAGGTTCGCCAAGGTAAACGTCTTGAAGTGCTGGAGAATAGGGATGGAGAGATGTGGCGTAAACTATTATCTTATGCTGTTACTACCGTGGTTGGTATAATTGTCGGATACATATTTACTCATATAGGTTTTTAAAAAAGGAAGTGTTATGTATGAGAATAGGTATAAACTGTGGACACACTATTAGCGGACAACCAGGCTGTGGAGCTGTTGGACGTATTGATGAAAGTGTAGAAACTCGGGCTGTAGGAAAAATTCTTATCAATATGTTAAAATCGCAGGGGCATACTGTGCATGACTGTACGAATGATTATGCTCCATCAACGACGTCTAATTTAAGACAAATAATAGATATGGCTAATGCACATCCGCTAGATTTGTTTGTATCAATTCATTTCAATAGTGGTGGCGGTAGAGGAACAGAGGTATTTACATACGGAGGGAAAATATTTCCAGAGGCAGAGAATACTTGCAAAGCTATTCATGAATTGGGATTTAAAAACCGAGGTATAAAAGATGGTTCAAACTTATATGTTGTTAGAAGAAGTGATGCTAAAGCCATGTTAGTTGAATGTTGCTTTGTTGATACGGATGATGCAGATGAATACAAAAGTATTGGTGCTAAGAAGATGGCATCAGCAATATGTAAAGGAATAACAGGTCAAGCCGGAAACGAGGATGATGATATGAAAAATTATGATGAAATTATAAACAAAATGGGAGAAGAAATTGCATCTTTGAAAGAAGAAGTGAAAATTTTGAAAAATCCAATGATTTATAATTTTGTGGATGAAAATATGCCTGGTTGGGCAAAAGAGGCTGTTCAATGGTGCATAGATAAAGGTATCATATCGGGTACCGGAAATGGTTTAAATCTAACAGATGCCAAGCTATGGACGTGTGTTGTAATACACAGAACAGTAAAATTGATTGCCAAAATTATAAATGTGAAGATTTGATAGGGGGCATTTTTATGAAAATGAATGACAAGACGTATGACGTATTGAAATGGATTGCTACATATCTATTACCTGCTTTGGGAACTTTATATTTTGCTTTGGCACAAATATGGAATCTTCCATATGGCGAACAAGTTGTGGGATCAATAACCGCAATAGATACATTTCTGGGAGTTGTATTAGGTTTAAGTACGAGCCAATATAATAAACAGAAAGAGTCGGATAACTAGCAGTTAGGCGATTTACAACTGCATCAGAGATAAAAAAGTATGGGTTAAACATACACTATACATACATTTTTGATCTCAAAATGGCTTGAAACCTAACTTTATATGTTTCCGTAGAGGAAGCTGCAAAGGCTGGTAAGTTCTAATTTAAAGAACGGTATTTTAAAAGACACCATTTAGCAAATGCTAAATGGTGTCTTTTTTGTACTATTCAAGTTCGATACAGTCGATTGATACAGCCGGGCTAAGATAATCCGAGCCATTGCTACCGCTTATAACGTTAAGTTTAAGCTGGTTCCAATCTCTTGTGTTTTTATTAAATGCCGATGCAGGTACTGTAAATGAATAAGTATAATTGTTACCTCTGTAAGTACCGATTGTCATTAAACGAGTACCCGGTTGATTCGATGCTGACGGTAATTTAGACGTCCACGAATTTACCGATGGCTGAATACGTCCGCCGATATAACTTCCTGTAATACCGATTTTCAAAGTGTGGTCTTTGGCTGCTTGTTCGGAATTGAGTCTGAAATATACTATAAGTCCGTTATTGACATCTTTAAAGATGTAACAAGGGAATGATGATGCGTCTGATGTGCCGACAATGTAGTTGCCTTTCCAAGATTCAACGCGACTGTCTGCCGGGTGCATTTTAGTCATAAGTGAACCGTTCTTAAATTCAAGCGGTGTACCGTCCCAATCGCCGATTCTCCATGTTACGTCATTGTCTGACGGGTCATCGGTAATTGTTATTGAATTTAAAATTTTTGTACCGCCTGCAGTTACCGTTACATCAGTTGTGTAAACAGCAAGCTCGTTTTTGTAAATTGTCATTGTGTATGTTCCCGGCAGCATATTTGTGCAGGAGAAGTATCCGTTTGAATCAGATGCTTTTGTCCAATATTGAGCCTCGTCATTTGAAAAACCTACAACGTACTCATAATCTGATTTCATATTTTTGATACCTACTCCGGCAACTCTGCCTCTGCCGCTTGAACCGACCCAACCGTGAATGCCAAGCGAATCAATCCAATCTGTCTTTAAATTGCCGGCATATAATTTTGATGAAGGTTCGCCGCCGTCAGTGAATGCAAGTACATAAGGACCTTGCAAGCCGTAACGCTTAACATCGGTCTGTGCCATACCGTAGTAAAGTATTTCGTAAAGATTTACGGCAACATCTGTATTATCTCTGATAAGAGAACGATAGAACGGACCGCCGGATGCTTTTTCGTGATTACTGCGTACAATGTATGCACCGACGTTGCCGTTTGATATACCTGTGTAATTATAATCCATTACTCTTGTATCTGAATAATGCTTTGAATATGTGTAACCGGTTGAGGTGTCGGTGAATATATCCTTTGCCTCAAGGGTTGAATACGAACTATACCAACTGTTAGAAGTATTCAAAACAGGGAATAGTGACGGTTTAAGTCTGACAATGTAGCGTGTTACGGTTACACTGTCATCGGCTATATATGTAAACATATAGATGTTGTTTTCGCCTTTGCGTGCAACGTAGTATTGCTCTAATGTTCCGTAAACTACTTTGACCATTATTACTGAACTGCTTGGCTGTGAAATTGTTACGTCCGACTGACCAAGACCGGTTTCAACGTGTGAATTTTTGTTTGTGTAGCCGTTGTAGTCAGTTCCGTTGTAAATAAGCGATGAAATATCACCGTTTGAACGTTTTACTTTAAACACAAGGTTTGCACCCGTGTCTATGGTGTAATTTGTACTGTCTTCGGTGTAACCGAAATCAGCCAAAGCTGAACTTGGTATGAGGAATGCGGAAATCATCAAAGCCATAAATATGGCAAGTCTTAACAGTACGCCCCTCTTTGAACTCTTTAGTTGTGATTCGTTTTTCATAAAACTCTCCTTTCGTTTCATGCTCTCCCATTTCCTTAAACTCCACATGAGCTAAGAATAACACGGCTTTGTGCAATGCGTCAATATATTTTTTTGCAAGCGAAGAAAATTGTAGAAGTAGCACAAAAACGAAAAAAGAATTGGTATAAAATAGACAAGAATATTTTGTGATTTGGTGTAATATTAGTATAATGTTACGACTTAAATTTGGACGAATAATTACTTGTCTGTTTTGTCATACAATCTGACCAATGCAGAAACAGCTTGGCTGATTGTTATGTTTGCTTTCGGATTAAAATTTTTGTCAGTGTTGTTTAAGATATTCAATGTTTTTAAACTGTACACAGAAGACACTGCCCATGATGATATTTCGCTATTGTCGGCGTATGACATATCTACCTTGGCAAGCGGAAGTTCAATGTCTAAGTAGTTTGCGGCACGGCAAAGAATTGTTGCGGCTTCTTCACGCGTGAGTTTGTCGTTTGGTGAGAAGATATAATCGCCCTTACCCGATACTATTTTAGCGGAATATAATACAGTAATTTTGTCATTGCCGTTTGTGTCATCAAATGGAGCACGTTCATATTTGAATATGGGCAATTCTTTTATCGGGTTTACCAAGTTGTATACAAAATTACAGAATTGTTCACGTGTAATATCATCGTTAAAGTTGTAGTTTTTGTTGTCGATAATGCCAAGTGATACCGCTCTTGATATGTCGCTTTCAAATGCGGTGACTTCATCGTTTTGCTCAATTTGAGTTGCGTTGTTGCTTTCTTCTGTTTCATTGCTTGCAAATACAGATGTAACTGACATCATCGCCAATGCAAGAATAATTGTTATTGCTTTTTTTAACATTTTCAATTTCTCCGTTTCATTTGCTTAAAATTCGGTAATTGCAAATAGCTTTAAAATTTGTAGAATGTTCCTCTATTATAAATACTTTTTAAAAGCTCAAAAGGTTGCATTAATTTTAAAAATATAAAATTTGTAATTTGCTTTAGAGGCTTTTACTGTCGTATTTTTCTAGGATTTCTCTGATTTTTGCTATATTGTCTTCGGTTAATTGCTTATTGTTGTCCTCTATATTTTCCATAAACCCTGCCGATATAATTCCTGTAGGAACAGCCACAAGCCCTATTCCCAATAAAGCAATTATTGCACTGAATATTTTTCCTGCTACGGTAAGAGGATAAATATCCCCATATCCCACAGTGGTAAACGTAGATATTGCCCACCATAAACCCGAAAAAGCATTTGAAAAAACATCGGGTTGAACAGGGTTTTCAAAGTAATACATAATAACCGAAGAAATAATCATCAATAAAAATACAACAAATATTGACGAAACTAATTGATCGGATTTTTTCTTTAGTACATTACCTATTGAAGATAATCCCGATGTATATCGGTTCATTTTGAAAAGTCTGAAAAGGCGAAGTAATCTTATTAACCGCAAAATTCTTAAATCAATGGGTAATAGAAACGGTATGTAAAATGGCAGTATTGCTAATAAATCGACAATAGCCATCGGAGAAAAGAATAATTTTATGCGTGCAATGAACGGTTTCTTTTCCGGATATAATAAATCGGCAGTCCAAAGCCTTAATATGTATTCAACAGAGAAAATTATAACGGAAACAATCTCTATAATTAAGAATATACGGATTTTTAATGCGGATAAGGAAAAGGTTGCTGCGATAATAGTTACGGTATTAATTAAAATTAATGTGACGATAACTAAGTCGAACATTTTACTTAGAATGCTTGAATTATCGGCAGGTTGAATAATTTTAAAAATTTTATTTTTTATTGATTTCATCTTATACACCTACTACTTTAAATTTGATTATTTAATTTTATCATATTGGTTAGTTAATTGCAATAAATGTTTACAGATGAAGTTTTAGTTAATATAAGTTAAATGAATATGCAAGAAATATTGACAACAGGGTCGATTTTTGATACTATTATTATGTATTACTATAAGTAAATTTTAGGGAAGGACAGGTGAGTTTTTATGACTCCTAAAGTAGCATTAATAATGGGAAGTGACTCTGATTTTGAAAAATTAAAGAGTTGCGTTGCAAAGCTTAAAGAATTTAAAATTGAGGTAGATGTGAATGTAATTTCTGCACACAGAACACCTGACAAAGCGGCAGAATTTGCCAAGAATGCCGAGAAAAACGGTATTGAGGTTATAATTTGTGCGGCAGGTATGGCGGCACATCTTGGTGGAGTTATAGCGGCTCACACAACAGTACCTGTTATAGGTATTCCGATTAAGTCAACACTTGAGGGTATGGACGCACTTTTGGCAACAGTCCAAATGCCTCCTGGTATCCCTGTTGCGACGGTCGGTATAGATAACGGCACGAATGCGGCGATTTTGGCTGCACAAATGCTTGCTATTAAATATGATTATTTGAAAGACGCTCTAAAAGACGCAAAAGTTAAAATGGTTGAGGGCGTCGAGAAAAAAGACGAAAAAATTAAAAAAGCAGTTGCAGAAATGTAATAAAATATGAGTTATGTCCAATGGGTGAAAAAATGAGGGAGAAGTGTCTTAGTACAGTTGAGCATGAAAAAACATTAATTGATAATGAATTTCCAAAGCAAAAAGACTTGACAAATCGTATATTTGTTGAAATTTTAGATTTTATAAATCAAGATTTTGACGGAATATCTGATAATAAAAGATACAGATGTTTTTTAGATTTGTATAAAAATATCTTAATAATTTCATTTCAAGAAAATGCATCAAAAGCATATTTAAGAATGATTTTTAAAGCTATGAAGAATAAGGATATATCAAAATATTTTTCACATATTATGCAATCGCGTTCAAAAGATTTTCAGGATACTGTAGATAGGTTGTGTAATATATTTACATATGTGCATATTGAGGGACAAAAAGATAAAAAACTGAAAAAGATTTTAGATTTATTAAATGGTTGGTATTAAAGAATTTAATTTTAAAGGAGATAAAAATATGAGTGAAAATGCGTACAAACAAGCAGGTGTAGACGTTGAGGCGGGCTACGAATCAGTAAGACTAATCAAGGACGACGTTAAAAAGACAGCGATTGAGGGCGTACTTGGCGGAATCGGCGGCTTCGGCGGACTTTTTGAAATGCCGAAAAACTACGAAAATCCTGTACTTGTTTCGGGTACTGACGGTGTAGGTACAAAAATCAGAGTTGCTTTCCTTATGGACAAGCACGATACTATCGGTCAAGACTGCGTTGCAATGTGTGTAAACGACATTGCTTGTTCGGGTGCAAAGCCGTTGTTCTTCCTTGACTATATCGCAATCGGTAAGAATGTTCCGGAAAAGGTTGCACAAATCGTTAAAGGCGTTGCGGACGGCTGTGTTTTGTCGGGTTGCGCGCTTGTAGGCGGTGAAACTGCAGAACATCCGGGAATGATGCCGGAAGATGAATATGACGTTGCAGGATTTAGCGTTGGTGTTGTTGAAAAGAGCAAAATCACTGACGGTAAAAATGCAAAAGCAGGTAACGTGCTTATCGGTATCGCATCAAGCGGTGTTCACTCAAACGGCTATTCACTTGTAAGAAAAGTTTTCGGTCTTAATGACGATAACGCAAAGGAAACTCTTAATACATATTCAAACGAACTTGGCAAGACAATCGGTGAGGAACTTTTGACACCGACAAGAATTTACGTTAAACCGCTTTTAAAGCTTATTGACGAAGTAGGTATTAATACCGTTTCTCATATCACAGGCGGCGGATTTATCGAAAATGTTCCGAGAATGTTGCCTGATGGTTTGAAAGCCGTTATCAAAAAGGGTTCATGGGAGGTTCTTCCTATATTTAACCTTATGCAGAAAAAGGCTGATATTCCTGAAAGAGATATGTACAACACATTCAATATGGGTATCGGTATGATAGTAGCTGTTGATGCGGATAAAGCTGAAAAGGCTGTTAAGTGCCTTGAGGACGCAGGCGAAAAAGCGTATATTATCGGTGAACTTGTTGAAGGTGAAAAGGGCGTTGAGATAGTCAGCGACAACGGAGATGTTATAAGATGAAAAAAATAGGTGTTCTTATTTCGGGCGGCGGCACGAATTTACAGGCTTTGATTGATAAACAAGGTACTGTTTTGAAAAGCGGTAAGATTGTGTGTGTATGCTCAAATAACAGTAAGGCGTACGGTCTTGAACGTGCAAAAAATGCAGGTATTGCGACTAAAGTTATCCGCAAAAATGCCGATTGCGGCGGTGATAACGACGAATTTAACCGACAAATTTGTGCGTATATGAAAGAAATGGACGTTGATGTGATTGTACTTGCAGGATTTTTGGCGATTTTGGGCGGTGACTTGCTTAAAGAATACGCAAATAAAATTGTCAATATCCACCCGTCACTTATACCGTCATTTTGCGGTGACGGCTTTTACGGATTGAAAGTACATCAGGCGGCACTTGATTACGGCGTTAAAGTGACCGGCGCAACGGCACATCTCGTAAATGAAATCACAGACGGCGGTAGAATTTTATTACAAAAAGCGGTTTATATTGAGGATGGCGATACGCCTGAAATTTTGCAAAAACGTGTTATGGAACAGGCAGAATGGATTATTTTGCCCCAAGCCGTTGAATTGGTTTGTGCCGATATGGTGTGATGACCACCACTCCGTCACTTCGTGACACCTCTCCTCAAGGAGAGGCATTATATGGCTCTCCCTTGAGGGGAGCTGTCGACTTTGTCGACTGAGGGGTGGCTTTATGGATACAAAGTTAAAAGGAGAAGTATAATGAAAAAAATTGATATATATGAAGAACTAAAAAGCAACGACTATCCGGGTCGTGGTATTGTAATCGGAAAAAGTGCTGACGGTAAAAGTGCCGTTACGGCATATTTTATAATGGGCAGAAGTGTAAACAGCCGCAACCGTGTATTTATTGAGGACGGTGACGGTATTCGTACACAAGCGTTTGACCCTTCAAAGCTTGAAGACCCGCATCTTATCATATATGCACCTGTTCGCGTGCTTGGTGACAAGACTATTGTTACAAACGGCGACCAAACAGATACGATTTACGAACATATGGAAAACGGTCAGACATTTGAACAGTCATTAAGAACTCGTGAATTTGAGGACGATGACCCTAACTTTACACCGAGAATATCGGGTATTATTGAACCTAACAAGGGCGGATTTGATTATTCAATGTCAATTCTAAAGAGTGCTGACGGCAATCCGCAGTCTTGTCAAAGATATACTTTTTCGTATAACAATCCGCTTGACGGCGAGGGTCACTTTATCCATACATATATGGGTGACGGCAGTCCGCTTCCGTCATTTGAGGGCGAGCCTAAAAAGGTTGCAATTCCAAACGATATTGATGAATTTACAGACGGTCTTTGGAATTCACTTAATGCGGATAATAAAGTTTCGTTGTTCGTAAGATTTATCGACATTGCAACAGGCGAAACAAAGACAAAGATTGTAAACAAAAACAAATAATATTTACATAAATAAAAAACGAAAGGACGATAAAATAATGAATGAAATGCAATTAAAGTACGGCTGTAACCCTAATCAAAAGCCGTCAAGAGTGTTTATGGAGAATGGAGATTTACCGTTTGAAGTAATTTGCGGAAAACCGGGTTATATTAACCTTTTGGACGCGCTTAACGGCTGGCAGCTTGTAAAGGAATTGAAGAAAGCAACAGGACTTCCTGCCGCAACTTCTTTTAAACACGTTTCTCCTGCCGGTGCGGCAGTAGGACTTCCGTTGTCTGACACATTGAAGAAGATTTATTTCGTTGATGACGTTGAACTTACTCCGCTTGCCAACGCATATGCACGCGCAAGAGGTGCTGACAGAATGTCGTCATTCGGTGATTTTATCGCTCTTTCGGACGTGTGTGATAAGGCTACCGCACTTCTTATAAAGAAAGAAGTTTCAGACGGTGTTATTGCTCCGGGTTATACAGACGAGGCACTTGAAATTTTAAAAGCAAAGAAAAAAGGCAATTACAACATCATAAAGATTGATGAAAATTATAAACCTGCCGAAATCGAAAGAAAGCAAGTTTTCGGTGTCACATTTGAGCAAGGCAGAAATGAACTGGATATTAATGACGAATTGCTTGGAAATATAGTAACGAATAACAAGAAACTTTCAGACGAGGCAAAGAGAGATCTAAAGATTGCGCTTATAACATTGAAATACACACAGTCAAACAGTGTTTGCTATGTTAAGGACGGTCAGGCTATCGGTATCGGTGCAGGTCAGCAGTCAAGAATACATTGTACACGTCTTGCAGGCAATAAGGCTGATATATGGTGGCTGAGACAAGCACCGAAAGTGATTGGTTTGCAGTTTGTTGACGGAATTAAGAGAGCCGACAGAGATAATGCGATTGATGTGTATATTTCAGATGAATATATGGATGTACTTGCAGACGGCGTATGGGAAAAGACATTTAAAGTAAAGCCGGAAGTGTTCACAAAGGAAGAACAAAGAGCATGGCTTGATAAGAATACGGATGTTGCACTTGGTTCAGACGCATTCTTCCCGTTCGGTGACAATATTGAAAGAGCCAAAAAGAGCGGTGTTACAGTAATTGCACAACCCGGCGGTTCAATTCGTGACGATAATGTTATTGAAACGTGCAACAAGTACAATATGTGTATGAGTTTCACAGGTATAAGATTGTTCCATCATTAATCCCAAAGACGCATAATCAGTTCCATATGCACTTCAAAGCAATAGGGCGGTACACGCGTACAGCACCCATTGCATTTTGGCACATCTGAAACTAATTCTGCGACTTTTACTGGTGGGTATATTTCGTATTCAACGGCTCGGAGCGGTACCTATGTACAGCACCGCTCGCCGTTTCAAACGAACTGCACACAATTCTGCGATTTTAATTGGTGAGTATTTTAATTAAAGGGAGAACGAATTATGAAAATATTAGTAGTAGGCGGCGGCGGACGTGAGCATGCTATTGTTTGGAAAATAGCACAGTCGCCAAAGGTAGATAAAATTTATTGTGCACCGGGTAACGGCGGTATTGCGGAACTTGCGGAGTGTGTTGACATCGCCGCAACGGATATTGAAAATATGGTTAAGTTTGCAAAGGACAATGCGATTGATCTTGTTATGGTTGCACCTGACGATCCGCTTGTACTTGGTATGGTTGACGCAATGGAAAAAGAGGGTATTCGTGCATTCGGACCTCGTGCAAATGCCGCTATAATAGAGGGAAGTAAGGCTTTTTCAAAGGAACTTATGAAGAAGTACAATATTCCTACCGCAAATTATGAAGTGTTCACAGACAGTACGTCTGCGATTGATTATATCAAAGCGCAAAACACGTTTCCGACAGTTATAAAAGCCGACGGACTTGCACTTGGCAAGGGTGTTATCATAGCACAAAACCTTGAGGAGGCTGAGCAAGCCGTTCACGAAATGATTGACGACGGAAAGTTCGGAAAGAGCGGAAGTCGTGTAGTAATCGAAGAATTCTTGACAGGTCCTGAAGTCAGTGTACTTGCATTTACCGACGGTAAGACTGTTAAACCTATGGTATCGGCACAAGACCACAAGAGAGCATATGATAATGACGAAGGTCTTAACACAGGCGGTATGGGTACATTCTCACCGAGCCGTTTGTATGATGACGCAAAAGCGGAAGAATGTATGAAAAATATTTTTGTTCCGACTATTAAGGCTATGAGCAGTGAAGGCAGACCTTTCAAGGGCGTACTTTATTTCGGTCTTATGATGACTGCGAACGGTGTTAAGGTTATTGAATATAACTGCCGTTTCGGTGACCCTGAAACACAAGTTGTTTTGCCGAGATTAAAAACTGACCTTGTTGAAATTATGGAGGCTGTTATTGATGAACGCCTTGATGAAATCAACATTGAATGGGAAGATAGTGCGGCGGTATGCGTTGTTATGGCTTCTGGCGGTTATCCTGTAAGCTATAAAAAAGGCTATGAAATCAGCGGTCTTGATAACATAGGCGATTTGACTGTGTTCCACGCAGGAACAGCGGTAAAGGACGGTAAAATCGTTACTAACGGAGGACGTGTTCTTGGTGTTACGGCTGTCGGCAAAGACCTTGACGAGGCTATTAAAAATGCTTATGCAGGTGTTGCAAAAATTTCTTGGACAGATGAATTCCATAGAAGTGATATAGGTATAAAGAAATATTAATTCTGTAGGTGAATGGCGTTTTTGATTGCTCTTTGCGGAGGGATGATTATGAATAAAACTAAAAGGATGTTGAAAAATGCGGCAATATCGGTTGGCATAGGTGCAGTACCGGCTTTTGTGGTATTGTGGCTTTGCAATTTATTTATGAAAGTAAATGAACTTACGTACATGGCAAGGATGACAATGTACAAAATACGCATAACGATGCCTTTGATGATAGGTATTACAGTAATGCTTTTTGCAATGGTGTCTTTTATAAGCAGAGATGAGAAAAGAATTAACAAAGAGATTGAAAAAGAAAAGCGTTCACACACTTCAAGTATTACCAATGCTAATATGTTTGGACTTGTTGATGATGATTGGGATAAAGGATTTTTATCAATATACGGTGAAGAAATTAAGCCCGGAAAAGACCACGGCACAGCATATATGGTTTTTAAATTCCTTTCGATTTTCTTTTTGTGGGCAACTGCCTTTATGGTTTTGGGTATGCTCTGCATGATGTTGTCGGCTGTAAGATAAGAGATACGGCAATTAAAGTCGTTCGATTGAAAAAATCGGACGGCTTTTTTTCTTGACTAATGATTTTAGGAATGTTAAAATTATCATATGACGAAAGATTTTTTGTTGGAGGATTGAAAATGAAAAGACAAGATTATATATCGTGGGACGAATATTTTATGGGGATTGCGTTATTGTCTGCACAGAGGAGCAAGGACTCGCATACACAGGTAGGTGCGTGTATTGTAAATCATGAAAATAAAATATTGTCGCTTGGCTATAACGGTATGCCGACAGGGTGTTGCGATGACGATATGCCTTGGGAAAGAAGCGGTGAAAACCCTGTAAATACGAAATATATGTACGTTTGCCATGCAGAGCTTAATGCGATTTTAAACAGAAGTTCAGGCTCGCTTGAGGGCGCTAAGCTGTATGTAACGCTGTTCCCTTGCAACGAATGTGCGAAGGCGATTATTCAAAGCGGTATCAAGGAAGTTGTGTATATGTCCGACAAATACGCCGATGAGGCTAACACTATTGCGTCAAAGAAAATGTTTGACATGGTAGGTATTAAATACAGAATATATGAAAAAACGGGCAGAAAATTAACGATAGAATTATAAGAACGGCGTGACCGTTCTTTTTTTATAAAATATTTTGAAAAAAGTCAAAAAAACTCTGTTTTTTTAATTGGTTTTATTGTATAATAAGAGTATATTAGGTATTTTATGCGAAAAAATTAAGAAACGGAGATGAAGTCATGGCGGTGAACAGAGTTTCAATAACCATTAATTCACGTCAATATACAGTTGTTGCTGAGGAAAGCAGAGAATATATCGAAAGATTGGGCGAACATATAAATGAAAAGGTTAAAAACGTTTTGAATGGCGGTCAAAATGTTCTCGGGGAACGTCCTATTGTTTTGGCGGCACTTAATATTTGTGACGAATATTTCAAAGCACTTGAATCGGACGATTCTGTAAAGATTGAAATGGAAAAATTAAATTCAAAAATCGATAATTTAAAAAAAGAGAACAACTCGTTAAAAAGAGAACTTGACGACGCAAAAAGCGGACAGGTTACGATTGATGAAACAGAATTGAATGCCGAATTAACATCAACCAAAAAAGACCTTGAAACAGCAAATAAAAACAATAAAACTCTTGAAGAAACTATTAAAAGTTTACAAGAAAAACTAAAAGCATACGAAGAAAATACAGTTGTATCAGACGGCAAGAAGAAGGTTAAATGAGTATGGAACTTTTAGCACCTGCCGGCAGCAGAAAGGCACTTACGGCGGCGGTACAATCGGGAGCGGATGCGGTATATCTCGGCGGTCCGCAGTTCGGCGCACGTTACAGTGCCGAAAACTTTACAATCGAAGAAATGAAAACGTGGGTGGATTACTGCCATTTATACGGTGTTGACGTTCACGTTACGGTAAATACACTTGTTAAGGAAAAGGAAATTGAAAGCCTTAAAGAATATTTGAAACAACTTAATAAAATCGGCGTTGACGCATTTATTGTTCAGGATATGGGCGCTGTGGAGATTATCAAAAAGACTGTTCCGGATATGACTTTACACGCAAGCACGCAGATGACCGTTACAAGTCTTGAGGGTGTAAAATATCTTGAGGATATGGGATTTTCGAGAGTGGTTTTGGCGCGTGAACTGTCGGAAAAAGAGATAGAGCATATTTGCAAAAATGCAAAAGCGGAAATTGAAGTTTTTGTTCACGGTGCAATTTGTATGTGTTATTCCGGGCAGTGCCTTATGTCGAGTATTTTAGGCGGTAGGAGCGGTAACAGAGGGCGTTGTGCTCAGCCGTGTCGATTGCCATACGATTTGCTTGAAAACGGTAAAACGGTTAAAAGCGGATATGTTTTAAGTCCTAAAGATATGGCACTTGTAAATGACTTGGGGACACTAAAACGTATAGGCGTAACATCACTGAAAATTGAGGGACGCTTAAAAAGAGCGGAATATGTATCCGCTGTTGTGGGCGTGTACCGAAAGTATCTTGACAAGGGCGGAAACGTGTCAAAAAAAGATATGCAGGAACTGCTTGACGCATTTTCAAGAACAGGTTTTACAGACGGATATTTTAAAGGCAATCTCGGTAAAAATATGATGAGCCACGATACTCCGAGTAACAGTGCGGAAAATAAATTTACCGATGAGGCGAAAAAACGTGCCGCAGAGGACGCAAATATCCGTAAAATCAACACAGGTATTATGGGGACACTAAATATTGATGCTCCGCTTGAACTTACAATGTACGATAATGACGGACATTACGCATATGCACAAGGGACACTAAAATCCGAAAAAGCACTCCATAAACCTATGGACGAAAAAAGACTTCGCGACCAGCTTTCAAAACTCGGAAGTACACCGTTTGAATGTGACGATATAAATATTACGTTAGACGACGGAATTACAATTCCGATTAAGGAAATAAACAGCGTAAGACGTGAATGCTGCGAAAGCCTTATAAATCAAAGACAAATGCGTGAAAAAGGCAGAGAACTTGACTTTGAAATTGAGCATAGCAACCGTAAAAACACGAATATAATACTCACTTGTGAAGTTAGTGATGAAGAACAGTTCAAAGCCGCAGTTAAAAATAACATAAAAAGAATATATGCCCCCAATGATTTGGTGGGGACACTAAAAGATGTGCCTGACGATGTTGAAATAATATCAAAATCGGCGGATATATTTTGTGAAGAGAATATAAAGACGGATGGTGTACTTGTTTCGTCACCGGCGGCAATTTACAAGTATAAAGATAAAGAGATATACGGCGATTTCAGATTGAATGTTTTTAATTCGCAAACGGCACAGCATTACGGCGATTTGAAAACGGTTACATTATCTCCTGAACTTAATTTACATGAAATTGCCGATTTATGTGAAAATACAAACGCTAATCTTGAAGTTATAGGCTACGGACATATTCCGCTTATGATGATGAAAAACTGCCCGATAAAGGCTATGGGAAAATGCCAAAATGGCAAAATGATATACAAGCTGAAAGACAGAAAAAGAGAGGAATTTCCGATTGTCTGTTCAAAAGGCTGTATAGCAAAACTTTTAAATTCAAAGCCTATATTTATGGCGGATAAAATCGCGGATTTAAAAAAACTTAAAATAAACAGTATCAGATTGATATTTACTGTTGAAAAATTCGCTCAATGTGATAAAATAATAGATATGTATAAGAGAGCTTTAAACGGCGAAAAAAATGTGCAGAGTATGACGGAAAACACATACACAAGAGGACATTTTTATCGCGGTGTGCTTTAAGAAAGGTTATAATGCAATGACAGATTTTATACTTGCGTCGGGTTCACCGAGAAGAAAAGAACTTTTGGAGCTTATGGGACTTGAATTTAAGGTGATTGTTTCGCAAGCGGACGAAGATTCCGTTTCAAAAGATTTGAAACCCGAGCTTTACGTGCAGGAGCTTGCACTTTTAAAGGCGAGTGCAACCGCGAAAGAGGTTTTACACAATAAAAATGCGGTTATAATTTCAGCAGACACAATCGTAACGCTTGACGGACAAATACTCGGTAAGCCGAAAGACGAAGATGACGCATTTAATATGCTTTCAAAACTTTCGGGACGTGAACATGAAGTATATACGGGATATTGCGTTATGCGAATAAGCGACGGAAAAGCCGTTTGCGGAAAAGTTAGGACAAAAGTAAAGTTTAAGGATTTGAGCGATGATAAAATTCGCGGATATATAAATTCGGGCGAGCCTATGGATAAGGCAGGTGCATACGGAATACAGGGACTCGGTTCACTTTTGATTGAAAAGATTGACGGCGATTATTTTAATGTTGTCGGTCTGCCGATAAGTGCGCTTGCGGACACGCTTGAGGACGAAATGGATATAAAGATATTATAAAAGGAGAACAACGAAAATGGGGATATTTTCAAAAGATATAGGAATTGACCTTGGTACAGCAAACACACTTGTGTATGTAAAGGGCAAGGGAATAGTAGTAAGAGAGCCGTCTGTTGTGGCGATTGACAAGTACGAAGGTAAGGTGCTTGCGGTCGGTAATGCGGCAAATGAGATGATAGGCAGAACGCCTGAAAACATTGTTGCGGTACGTCCGATGAAAGACGGTGTTATTGCGGATTTTGACATAACTCAAGCTATGATAAGAGCGTTTATAAAAGAGGCTGACGTGAGCAACGTATTTAAGCCGAGAGTTGTTGTTTGCATACCGTCGGGCATAACGGAAGTTGAAAGACGTGCAGTTGAAGAGGCGGTTATTCAAGCAGGCGCAAAGGCAGTTGCACTTATCGAAGAACCTATGGCGGCTGCTATGGGTGCCGGACTTCCTGTGAATGATGCAACAGGTAATATGGTTGTCGACATCGGCGGCGGTACAACAGAAGTTGCGGTTATTTCGCTGGGCGGTATCGTTTCGTCAAGATCAATCAGAATTGCGGGAAATGCTTTGGACAGTGCTATTATCAATTATTTGAAGAAAGAAAATCAAATCAATATAGGTGACAAAATGGCTGAAGATATAAAGGTAGCCATTGCGTCTGCATATGAAGATGACGAAGAAGGCGTTTACGAAGTAAGAGGTCGTGACGTTGCGACAGGCTTGCCGAAAACGGCACAAATCAAGGAAAGCGAAATCAGAGCCGCTATAAGCGAGAATGTGGACGAAATGATTGAAGCTATAAAGCTGACATTGGAAAACACACCTCCGGAACTTGCTGCAGACGTTATGGAACGCGGAATTGTGCTTACAGGTGGCGGTGCGTTGATTAAAGGACTTGACAAACTTATCACCGAAACCACCAAAATTCCTACACACGTTGCCGAATATCCGCTTGACTGTGTTGCAATAGGAACAGGTAAGGCTCTTGATAATATAAAAGAACTTATTGAATCATCAAAATAATTTTGGATTGTATAACGGAAGGTTAGAAAATATGTCATCATTTTTTAAAAGAAAAGGCGTGATTGCGGCAGCGATTATAACCGCCGTAGTGCTTTTATGTGCCGCTATTGCTCATTTCGGCGGTACAAATCCCGTATCGAATGTGCTTAGAACTGTATTTTCACCATTTCAGAACGGTTTTTCATATATAGTGAACAAGGTTACGGATACGACTGATTTTATTCGTGAAATGAACGGCTACAAGGAAGAAAACGCAAGACTTGTGGGCGAAATTAATGAGCTGAAAAAACAAAATAGAGATGTTGCAAATTACAGAGAAGAAAACGAACGTTTAAAAGAAACGCTTGAACTTCAAAACAGTCTTGAAAATTATTCAACCGTTGCCGCGTCTGTTATTGCGTATTCGTCAAATAACTGGTACGACACAATACAGATAAGCAAAGGCTCACTTGCGGGTGTAGCTGTCGGAAACGCGGTTATAACACCTGACGGAGTAGTAGGAAAAGTTGTTGAAACAGGTCCTACATGGTCGATTGTTTCGACAATATTGAATCCCGATAACGCAATGGGTGTAAAGGTTTCAAGAACAAGTGATGTTGCGGTTGTTGAGGGCGACAGTGAATTGTACAGCCAAAACTACTGTAAAATGACGTTTATTGACAAAGGCTCAAACCTTATAATAGGCGATATTCTTGAAACGTCAGGTTCAGGCGGGATTTATCCGGCAGGACTTTCTGTCGGCGTAATTCGTGAGATAAATTCGGACGCTATGGGTAATTTGAATTATGCAACAGTAGAGCCGCTTGTTGATTTCAACAAGCTTTATGAAGTGCTTGTTATAAACGGAACATATTGATTGGAGAGAAAAAGTGAGAAATTTTAAGATTTTTCTGTGGATTTTTGTGATTTTTCTTGTTCAGACGGTAGTGCTTTCACCTATTCATATATTCGGTGCAGTGCCGTCTGCGGTATTGGCGTTTGTGATGTGTGTGGCAATTCTTGAAAATGAATTTCGCACTGCTGTTATAATAAGCGGGATATGTGCCGTTGTTATGGGCGCAATCGGAGGAAGAAATTTTACGGAGATTACGTTGTTTTATGCGTACAGTTCGATAATCGTATTCGCGGCAAGAAAACGCCCGAGATATGTCGGTAATTTTCCGAAAACGATTGTATGGACCTTTATTATGTCGGCAATACTTGAAATATTGTTGTTCGTCATAAGAGAAATGACGCTTGATGTGTCGGTAATTTTCAGTGATGCATTGCCGACGGCGGTATTTAATACGGTTATTGCAGTTATATTATATCCGATACTAAAAAAGACATTGTATAAAGAAGAAAAGAAGAAAAAGCTTTTGATAGCTTAAGGAGAATGTATATAAATGCCAAACAGTAAAGCGAGATTTATTATATTAAAAATAGTCATAGCTGTTATGTTTGCGGCGGTGATATGGAAGCTTTTTGATTTACAGGTATTAAAGGGCGAACAGTATTATGAAATCGCTAATGACAGAATGACTACCAATATAGTCGAAAAAGCACCGCGAGGTGAAATCCTTGACAGATACGGAACAACTCTTGTATCCAACAAAGTCGGTTATTCTGTTGTTATGCAAAAAACCGATGTAAAAGACGAAGAATTTAACGATATTATAAAAAAACTTGTGGATATATTCTATTCGACTCAATGTGAATATTATGACGATTTACCAATTTCGTTCGCACCGTATCAGTTTAAGTTTGAGGACGAAAACGAGGACGGTTCCGTGGAGGACGAACGTGAGGCGTGGTTTAAAAATAATTCACATCTCGGCAAGGGTATAGAAGAAAATATGTCTGCCGACCAAATAATGCAGGCATACAAGGAGATATATAAAGTCAGCGACGTTTACAGCGAGGACGAGCAAAGACGTATCGTGGGTATCCGATACGCTGCGGAGGCAAGCGGTTTGTCACAGACAACATTGTTTACAGTTGCGGACGATATATCCGTCGATGCGGTAACGCAGATAAAGGAACGTCAGGACGAATTTAAAGGCATAGCCGTTATAAACGACTATATCCGTCAATATGACGCTCCCGGACTTGCAACGCATATTTTAGGTCGTACAGGTAAAATCAATGCCGAAGAATACGAGGCAAACAAAGATTTGGGTTACGGCTATAATGACATTATCGGTAAACAGGGCATTGAAAAGTGGGGCGAACAGTATTTAAGAGGTATTGACGGCACCACAGGTACAACTAAGGAAGTAAACGGTAAAGAGATTACCGTTATGAACGATGCAGAGCCTGTTCCGGGCGATTATATCGTGCTTACATTGGATTCGGATTTGCAGAAAGTGGCGGAAAAATCGCTTGAAGATACAATACAAAATATTCGTGCGTCAAGCGGTGTGAAAGCAAAGGACGGTGCAGACTGTGACGCAGGTTCTGTTGCTGTCATTGACGTAAAAACAGGCGATTTGCTTGCAGGTGCGTCGTATCCGACATACGATATGTCGAAGTTTAATGAGGATTATGAAACTTTGATTAATAATGACGCAAAGCCTATGTGGAACAGACTTGTAAGCGGACTTTACAGTCCTGGTTCGACATTTAAACCTTTGACGGCGATTGCGGCACTTGAAACGGGTAATTTGAATGTAAATGAAATTATCGAGGACGAGGGTATTTATAAATTTTATGCCGACTATCAGCCGACTTGCTGGATTTGGGGCGAATATAAATTGACTCACGGTAAGCAAAACGTCAGTGCGGCACTTGAAAATTCGTGTAACTATTTCTTCTATGAAGTCGGCAGACGTATGGGAATAAATAAACTTGATGAGTATGCAAAGAAGTTCGGTCTTGGTGAAAAAACGGGTATCGAGCTTGACGAAGAAGTGGCAGGTCATATGGCAAGCCCCGAATATAAAAAAGAGGTAGTTGCAAGTGCTACCGATCGGGAATGGTTTGGCGGTGACACTCTTCAAGCGGCAATCGGTCAGTCATACAGCTTGTTTACACCTATTCAGCTTGCAAACTATGCCGCAACAATAGCAAACGGCGGTACAAGATATAAAGTAAATCTTATAAAAAGCGTTCGTTCATCGGTTGACGGCGGTGTTGTAAAAGAATTTAATCCGGAAGTTGTCGAAAAAGTCGATATGGACGATGAAGTTATCAATGCCGTAAAACAAGGTATGAAACGAGTTGTTGACGAAGGTAGTGCGAGTGAAATTTTCGCAAATTACGGTATAGCGGTCGGCGGTAAAACAGGTACGGCACAGGTCGGAAACGGTTCAAATAACGCTGTGTTTATTGCTTTTGCACCGTTTGACGATCCGCAAATCGCGGTATCGGTTGTGCTTGAACACGGTGTTCGTGGTACAAATGCCGCGCAGGTAGCAAAAGATATTTTTGATAAATATTTCAATCTTGACAGTGCAGACACAACCGCAGAGCCTACAACCGCAACAGATGTGCAAGGCGGATTATTGAGATAGTTTATAATATGGGGAGGTTTGATTGAATTGGAAAAAGAGCTTATAAAGCTGAAAGGTACGGCTGACGGGGTGAAGATATATCTTGACAGTGAATGTGAATTTTCTAAGTTGATGAACTCCCTGTATGAAAAAATAAGACAGTTCAGAAAGTTTTTCGGCGGCGGACGTTGTAATATATATGTTGTCGGCAGGGAACTTTCAACAAGTGATAAAATGCGTCTTGACGCGGTTATTACGGCTATGTTGCCGGAATGTGAGATAAATTACGGTGAAAGAAAAGTGATAAAAGCCGAAGATTCGTTTGAAGAAACTCTTGAACTGCCTAAGGAACTTCTTCAGGAAAACACTGAAGAAATACATAATGAGAGTGAAGAAGTCCGCGAAATCGCTGAGGAAGAAACGGAGCTTGAGGAGATAAAGGAAGTCGTAACGACTAATTTTAAAAGCAGTCGTGCGAGGTTTTACGAAGGCGTTGTTAAAGCAGGCAAAACAGTTTTTGCGGACGGACACCTTACCCTTTTCGGTGACGTTGAGGAGGGTGGAATGATAACGGCGGTCGGTAACGTTATCGTTATCGGAAGTATAAAAGGCAGCGTTGAGGCAGGGTGTATGGGTAATGACAATGCCTATATATTTGCACTTGACTTTAAGCCGACAGACGTAAGAATTTCAAGAACTCACTGCAATTTTGATGAATTTGATACGCCGAATACCGAAAATCCTAAAAAGGCATATTTAATAAATAATCAAATTTGTGTAGATGATTTTTTGGTAAAAATATAGACAAAGAGAAAAAAATGTGATATAATTACGCAGAAAAGAGTTTTGGGTAATTTTACTACGCATAAATTCATATTGAAAGGATAAGGAAAATGGGAAAAATCATCATAGTTGCATCCGGAAAAGGCGGTACGGGAAAGACAACTGTAACCGCAAATATAGGTGCTGCATTGGCTATGAGGGGTAATCTTGTTGCACTTGTCGATATGGATATGGGTTGTCGAAACTTGGATATTACACTCGGGCTTGAAAGCAGTATCGTTTACGATATATTTGACGTAATCGAAGAAAACTGTGACTTAGACGAGGCTTTGATTAAGGATACAAGATATGAAAACTTGTATTTTATACCCGCTCCGCAAACCCGTGACACTTCATCTGTTGAAGATGAGGCGGTAAAGGGGATATGGGAAAAACTTTCTTCAAGGTTTGATTATTGCCTTGTAGACGCTCCGGCAGGAATTGACGGCGGTTTTTTATATGCGGCTATGGGTGCAGACAGTGCCATATTGGTCACAATGCCCGAAGTTACGGCACTTCGTGACGGTGACAGAGCAATATCCGTGCTTGAAGATATGGGTATAGAAGATGTCAGGGTTGTCATTAATCGCGTAAGATCGGATATGATTGACAAGGGAATAATGATGAATATGGACGATTGTGTAGATATGTTGGGTGTACCTGTGCTTGGAATTGTTCCCGATGACGAGGAACTTATGGTGGCCGCTCTTAAAGGCACTTTGGCGGTTTCGGCTGAAAATTCAAGGGCAGGACAAGCATTTTTAAATATTGCCGCAAGACTTATGGGCGAAGAAGTGCCTATTATGGAATTTGATGAAAAGGAAAGCTTTTTTGATAAGGTTAAAAAGCTTTTCGGAAAATAGAGTGAATGAGGAGGTATTTTTGTGAACATCGCTTTAATAGCACATGATAAGAAAAAAGAATTAATGGTACAGTTTTGTATTGCTTACTCGGGTATTCTGTCAAAACATTCTCTGTATGCAACCGGCACAACAGGTAAGATGATTATTGAAAATACCGGTCTTAATGTATATAGATTTTTGTCAGGACCGCAGGGGGGCGATCAGCAAATCGGTGCGAGAATTGCATATAATGAAATTGACTTGGTGCTTTTCTTTCGTGATCCGCTTAATGCCGAAGGGTATGAGCCTGACGTATTTTCTCTTCTAAGACTTTGCGATATGCATAATATTCCGATTGCAACGAACTGTGCAACGGCAGAAGTGCTTATTCACGGTCTTGAACGCGGTGACCTTGATTGGCGTGATATTGTCAATCCAAAAAACTAAAAAAGCTGATATTGAAAAAAGGTGATTTTTTGCAAATCACCTTTTTTTTATCAAAAATACACCGTTTAAAAGTTACATCAAAGTAACGTATTTTTGATATGTGAAAATAATACTCTGCTTTTGACTTTATGTCAAGTCTTTTTTTTACTTTAAAGGGAGTAAACTGTCTATAAAACGAAAAAAGATATAATTTAATGGAGTATGCCGTATTTTAGCGAAATATATATGCAATAAAATGGCACTATGCCTATAAAAATTACTGTTTTACGGTTGAAATATTACTCGGAATATTGTATAATGATAGAATAGGCAGAGGTTTACAACATTTAGAAACCTAAGAGAGGAATTAAAGAATGAATAATAAAGTTTCCGTCGTAAAATGTGACAGATATTCCGAAGTGCAAAATGCCGTAGAAAATGCGGTGTCTTTAATCGGTGGGATTGGGAAGTTTGTGAAAAAGGGTGATAATGTTGTCATAAAGCCCAACCTTGTTTCCAAGAAAAAGCCTGAGGAGGCGGTTACGACAAATCCCGAATTTCTTCACGCGGTTATAGTGATGGTCGAAAAAGCCGGCGGAAACGTGACGATTGCCGAAAGTCCCGGCGGTCCGTATAATACTGCGGCTTTAAAGGGTGTTTATTCAGTCTGCGGAGTGGATAAGGCTATCGAGGGAACAAACGCAAAATTGAATTTTGATACAAGTTTTACGGAAGTGCATTTCCCTGAGGGAAAGACCGTAAAGAAAATTCCGATAATAAATCCGATTTTGAATGCAGATGTTATAATTTCACTGCCGAAACTGAAAACTCACGCAATGACGAGTTACACAGGTGCCGTTAAAAATCTTTTCGGCACAATTCCGGGAACATATAAAGCGGAACTGCATTTCAGATTGAATGAGAGAAAGTCATTCTGTTCGATGCTTGTGGACTTGCACGAATGTGTAAAACCGACATTGTCTATTATGGACGCTGTTTGGGGTATGGAAGGCAACGGCCCGACGGCGGGTCAGAACAGACATATAGGACTTGTTATGGCATCAGAAAATGCACACGCGCTTGATTTGGCGTCATGCTATTTGATTGATTACGCGCCGAATGAAGTTGATACGGTGCGTGAGGCGATTGAACGCGGACTTGTGTGTGACAGTGCGGAAAAAATTGATATAGCGGGCGAAGATATTAAACCGCTTGTTATAAAGGATTATTTAAAGCCCGAAAGTCATTTTAATTTGATTAAATTGATTTCACTTCCGGACGCACTTAATGCACGACTTATAAACGCACTTGCGTCAAAGCCTGCAATGGATTACGATATATGCGTAGGTTGCGGAGAATGTGCGAGATGTTGTCCGCCGAAAGCGATTGATATGTCATCGGGTAAACCTGTTATTGACACGAAAAGGTGTATAAAATGTTTTTGCTGTCAAGAACTTTGCCCCAAAAAAGCGGTAAAGATAAAACGACCGTTGTTAAACAGATTTATGATTAAATTTCTAAAGTAAAGGATATGATTTTTTGTTTAATGTAGTTCTTGTTGAACCGAGAATACCGCAGAATACAGGCAACATTGCCCGTACTTGTGCGGCGACAGGGTGTAGACTTCATATTGTACGTCCGACGGCTTTTCAGATTACCGATAAAAATTTGAAAAGAGCGGGGTTGGATTATTGGCATTTGCTGAATGTATGCTATTACGATAATTTGGCGGACTTTTTTGAAAAAACAGAGGGTGCAAGATATTTTTATGCAACAACAAAAGCACCTCATACATATGTTGAGGCTGAATTTAAGGATAACGATTATATATTGTTCGGTCGTGAGGATGCAGGACTTCCCGAAGAACTTTTGTACGAACACGAAGAACGTTGTATAAGAATACCTATGATAGAAGAGGCGAGAAGTCTTAATCTCTCAAATTCCGTTGCGATTGTTGTATACGAGGCACTTCGTCAGCAAGGATTTGATAATTTAAAGGATTTGGGACAGTTAACCAAATTCCATTGGTGATTAGACTTGATTAAATTGCCAACAGCACTATTTTTTGCTCAGGGCGCTACTAACGTACAGCACCATGAACTGCAAAACGGCACTGTGAACAATTTTCTCTGCGTCTAAAGCCTTTAATCAAGATAATAAAAAACAATTTTAAATTTTATTTATACCGAATTTATATGAGAGGAGCAAATATGGCAGATATAAAAATAATAGTGGATTCCGGCTCGGACATTCCGCAGGATATAGCCGACAAATATAATATAGGCGTTATATCATTTTTAAGTATTTTCGGCACTGAACAATATGTTCAGAGAACTGAAATAACAAATGAGCAATTTTTTGATAAACTTGAGGAGTACGACGGTATTCCGACTACTTCACAGACACCGTTCGGTGATATGCTTGACTACTTTAAACAGCAGTGTGAGGAGCATGAGAGCGTAATATATTTTGCACTTTCATCAGCCGCAAGCGGTCAGTACCAAACAGCAAATCTTGTTAAGAGTGAGATTGAAGAAGAAAATCCGAATGCGGATTTTCACATTGTCGATTCGCAGAAGTTTTCTCTGTACATTGCACAAACCGCCGTTCATGCGGCGCAAATGGCTAAGGACGGCAAAAGCGTTGACGAGATTATAACGGAATGTGAAAAGTACATAAAAACATGGAGATGTTACCTTTTAGTTGATACGTTAAAATATCTTGAAAAGGGCGGCAGACTTTCAAAAGCAGCCGCATTTGTCGGCACAATGCTTGACATAAAGCCAATACTTACAATAGAACACGGACTTGTTGAAAGTTTAGACAAGCTGAGAGGTAAGAAAAAGCTGCTTGATAAATTGATTGCAAAAATTCAAGATGATTCTGATTTTGACGCGGAAAATCCTAAGTTCTTAATCGTTCAGTCGGACGAGGATAAGGGACAGGAGGTTTGTGAAAAACTTCGCGATGAATACGGCGAAGATTGTATAGAAATGTATGGTGAATTCGGTCCGCTTATCGGTACTCACGTCGGACGTGGGGCAATAGCAATATTGGTGAAAATCGTGACTGAATAAACTTTAAACATAAAGATAAAATGAAAGGAAGATAAAAAATGAAGTATGTAGTAATACTTGGCGACGGTATGGCAGATTATCCCGTTGACGCATTTGACGGTAAAACAATTTTAGAGGTGGCTGATAAGCCTACAATCGACTATATGGCACAGCATGGCGAGATGGGTATGGTTAAGACTGTTCAAGACGGTATGAAACCGGGCAGTGACGTAGCCAATCTATCTGTTATGGGTTATGATACAAAAAAATGTTACAGCGGCCGTTCACCGCTTGAGGCGGCGTCAATCGGCGTTCCGCTAAAGGACAATGACGTTACATTCAGATGTAACCTTGTAACTCTTTCTGACGAAGAAAATTACGAGGATAAGACAATGCTTGATTACAGTGCAGGCGAAATCACAACAGAAGAGGCTGCCGAGCTTATCAAAGCTGTTGCAAAAGAGCTTGATACTGATATGATTAAGTTCTATCCGGGTATCAGCTACCGTCATCTTACAGTTTGGGAGGGCGGTTCGACTAATGTTGAATTAACACCTCCTCACGACATTTCAGACAAGAAGATAACAGACCATCTTCCAAAGGGTGACGGTGCGGATACACTTCTTGAAATGATGAAAAGAAGTGAAAAGATTTTAAGAGAACACCCTGTAAACAAAAAGCGTGTTGCAGAGGGCAAAAATCCTGCAACATCAATATGGGTATGGGGCGAGGGTACAAAACCTCAGCTTGATAACTTTGAAGAAAAGTTCGGTCTAAAGGGCAGTGTTATTTCCGCTGTTGACCTTATCAAAGGTATTGCAAAATGTGCCGGAATGAATTCGATTGACGTTGAAGGTGCGACAGGTAACTGTGACACAAACTGGGAAGGTAAGGCACAAGCCGCACTTGACGCAATTTTAAACGGCAGTGACTTCGTTTATGTTCACATGGAGGCTCCTGACGAAATGGGACACCAAGGTGCACCTGAAAAGAAGAAATTTGCGGTTGAAACGATAGATAAAAAGGTTGTCAAGTTCCTAAAGGACGAGCTTGAAAAGAGAGGCATTGATTACAGAATGATGATTCTTCCCGACCATCCGACTCCGATTAAGCTAAAGACGCACGTTTCGGACCCTGTTCCGTACATCATCTATGACAGCACCAACGAAACGGATAAAAATGCTAATCTTACATATACTGAAGAAAACGGTAAAAAGACAGGTATTTATATCGAAGAAGGATATACTTTGATGAATAGATTTCTTGGAAAATAATGATACATTCTCGTGATTTACGAAGGGAATGATTTTATGAAACTGAAAAAAAATTGGGTAAAAATTGTACTGTTTGTATTGGGTGTTGTGATATTGGCTGTGGCGGCATATATATGTCTGCCTAAAATATTGCAGCTGTTAGGTTTTCTTGTTAAGTTGTTTTTGCCGTTTTTGCTCGGCTATCTGTTTTCAATGGCGGTAAATCCGCTTGCGGATACATTGCAGAAACGGCTGAAAATACCGCGAGGACTGTCGGCGGTGCTTGTAATAGTACTGATAGTCGGAATTTTTGGTGGTGTTCTCACATTTGCAATATGGAAAATTGTTGATGAAGGACGAATGTTATATACGCAGTTTCCGACTATTTACGAAAACATTCAAAACAGTACAAAGGCACTGGGCGAAAAATGGTCTGTTGTATATATGAATTTGCCAAGCAACATTCAACAGGCGATTACTTCGGCAGGTGAGACGGTTTCAAGCAAAGCCGCTGAATTTATCAATATGAAGTCAACGCCTATGGTTGATTATGCGGGCAATTTTGCAAAGGCTTTGCCGAGCGTGTTTATAGGTATAGTCGTTTTTATCTTGTCATCGTATTTTATGGTTTCGGAAAACAAAACCGTTATGTCGACTGTGCAAGGTGTGTTCAGTCCTAAATTTGTGGATAGGCTGAATCTTATAAAGACGGAATTGAAAAAGTATCTCGGCGGTTATATTAAAGCGCAGGGAATACTTATGTGTATCGCGTTTGCGATTATGTTTATCGGACTGAGTGTACTTGATATTGAGTATGCACTTCTTATTGCGTTAGGTATTGCGTTTTTGGACGCATTGCCATTCTTCGGCAGCGGTCTTGTTTTGTGGCCGTGGTCGCTTATTTCGTTTTTGAACGGCAATATTAAACTCGGAGTTGGTCTGATTGTTATATATGCCGCAGTTGCGCTTATGCGACATTTTACCGAACCGAAACTTGTAAGCTCAAGAATAGGTATGAATCCGATATTGACGCTTATGTCTATGTATATCGGTTACAGAACGCTTAGTATCGGCGGTATGATTTTAGGCCCGATAATACTTATGCTGATAATCAGTTTTTATAAAGCGGGTGTGTTTGACGCACCGATAAGACTTTTAAAGAGAATAGGCAGATTTATAAAAGAACAGTGCCTATTGTTCAAAGATTTTGTTATTAATTTAATGGGGAGTGACTGGAATGAGTAAAGAAAAGTTTTATATTACTACTGCCATTGCGTACACTTCAAAGAAACCTCATATAGGTAATACATATGAGATAGTTCTTACGGACGCAATAGCACGTTTTAACAGATTTATAGGTAAGGATGTATTTTTTCTTACAGGTACTGACGAACACGGTCAGAAGATACAGGAAATCGCTGAAAATGAGGGTATAACACCGAAACAGCACGTTGATAAGATTGCGGGACAAATTAAGGATATTGCCGATATGCTTAATATCAGCTATGATAAATTTATCCGTACAACCGACGATTATCACGTTAAGGCTGTTCAGCAGATTTTCAAAAAGCTTTATGATCAAGGTGATATTTATAAGAGTGAATATGAAGGTTGGTACTGTACACCTTGTGAATCATTCTGGACTGAAACACAGCTTGTAGACGGTAAGTGTCCTGATTGCGGCAGAGAAGTTAAAAAGGCTAAGGAAGAAGCCTATTTCTTCAAGATGAGCAAGTATCAGGACAAGCTTATGGAATACATCGAGTCACACCCTGAATTTATTCAACCTGAATCACGTAAGAATGAGATGGTTAATAACTTCCTAAAGCCGGGATTGCAGGATTTGTGCGTGTCAAGAACAAGCTTTACATGGGGTATTCCTGTTGAGTTTGACCCTGGACATATTGTGTACGTGTGGATTGACGCACTTTCAAACTATATTACGGCCCTTGGCTATACACCGGAAGAAAAGGGCGAATTGTATAATAAGTATTGGCCTGCCGATGTGCATATTATCGGTAAGGACATTCTTCGTTTCCATACAATTTATTGGCCGATTATGCTTATGGCATTGGGCGAGCCGCTTCCGAAACAGGTGTTCGGACACCCTTGGATGCTTGTCGGTGATGAAAAGATGAGTAAGTCAAGAGGTAACGTAATTTATGCGGAGGACCTTGTAAAGCATTTCGGTGTTGACGCGGTAAGATATTATTCACTTCACGAAATGCCTTTCGCACAAGACGGTACAATCACTTATGAAGTGTTTATCAGCCGATTTAACAGTGACCTTGCAAATACACTTGGCAATCTTGTAAACAGAACTGTTGCAATGATTAATAAGTATTTTGACGGTGAAATTCAGAGCGGTGACGTACACGGTGATTTTGATGATGATTTGAAAGCTGTTGCAACAGGTGCGATTGATAAGATTATTAAGAAGATGAATACTCTTCACGTTGCGGATAGTATGGACGAAATTTGGAAAGTTGTTGACAGAGCGAATAAGTATATTGACGAAACAACTCCATGGGTGCTTGCAAAGAATGAAGACGATAAGCCAAGATTGGGTACAGTGCTTTATAATCTTGTTGAAACAATCAGAATTATTGCGGCATTGTTAAGTTCGTATATGCCTGAAACATCAAAGAAAATCGCCGAACAAATCGGTGCAGATGATTTGAGCTTTGAAAGTACAAAGACATTCGGTGAAACAAAGGCGGGTACAAAAGTAGGCGAGGCTGTTCCGTTGTTCCAAAGAATTGACGCAGAAAAGAAACTTGCCGAACTTGAAGAAGAATTCGGTCAGCCGGAAGAAGAAAAGATTGAAATTGCACCGTATAAAGATTATATCGAGTTTGAAGAATTTGAAAAACTTGATATTCGTGTCGGTAAGGTACTTGAATGCGAAAAAGTGCCAAAGTCATCAAAACTTCTTAGATTTACTTTGCAAGTCGGAAGTGAAACAAGACAAATTCTTTCCGGTATAGCAAAGTTCCATAAGCCTGAAGAATTAATCGGTAAAAATGTGTTGTTTGTTGCAAACTTGAAACCGAGAAAGATGATGGGACTTGAATCTTGCGGTATGATTTTGTCAGCCGAATTTGAAGATAAGCTTACTGTTTTGACTACTCTTAATGATATTCAAAGCGGTGCTGAAATTGTATAATTGATAAGGTAAAAGCCGTCAAAGTATTACTTTGACGGCTTTTTTGTGTGAAACGACATCACGCTTGGCGTGCTTCGTAGGGGCGACCAAAAATAAAACAGATAGTGCCACCCCTCAGTCGACTGCGTCGCCAGCTCCACTCAAGTGGCGCTTGAGGGGAGGTGTCACGGAGTGGTGGCAAGAAAAGCATAAAAAATATCGGTGTTGTAGTGGCGACCAGTGGTTGTCCTTAAAATAAACAGATAGTACCACCCCTCAGTCGACTGCGTCGCCAGCTCCCCTCGATGGGAGCCTTATGAGCCGTGACGGAGTGGTGGCAAAAATGCAACAAAAAAGACTTCACGAAAGTGAAGTCTTTTTAAATACAAATATGTCAAATTAGTTATTGATAAGCTTATCATCTTCGCTGTTCCAGCTATAAAGCTTACGGATTTCTTCACCGACTTGTTCAAGTTGATGTTCTCCTGCAATCTTTCTCATAGCCTTGAAGTGAACTTGACGACCTGCAGGTGACATATCAAGTAGGAATTCCTTAGCGAATGAACCGTCTTGAATATCAGAAAGAACTTTCTTCATAGCCTTCTTTGTTTCAGCAGTAACAATCTTAGGACCTGTTACATAGTCACCGTATTCAGCAGTATTAGAAATTGAGTATCTCATACCCTTGAAACCGCTTTGGTAAATAAGGTCAACGATAAGTTTCATTTCGTGGATACACTCAAAGTAAGCGTTTCTTGGGTCATAACCTGCTTCAACAAGTGTTTCAAAACCTGCTTGCATAAGAGCTGTAACACCGCCGCAAAGAACTGCCTGCTCACCGAAGAGGTCTGTTTCTGTTTCTGTTCTGAATGTTGTTTCAA